>JAABUU010000292.1_pt1 | contig 121647 bp, 120 predicted proteins | sample 5559301 | NCBI WGS metagenome assembly JAABUU01 (sample SAMN10711884, study PRJNA513360) | rock metagenome | isolation source: Antarctica rocks | place: Antarctica: Victoria Land, Richard Nunatak white | reverse complement strand
GCCTTGCTCCAGCTCTTGCCCTCCGACGACATTGCAGGCGCGCCAAGATACGGGCGCCGCCGGACGACCAACGCATCGTCCTCGGCATTCTCAATTCAAATTGCCCAACGAGATGCGTTTGGGGGGCCCTGCCTACGCCGCAAGGAGCCACCATGCTGATCGCCCTCCGTGCCATTGCCGTGCTGTTCGTCGCCATCGGACTGTTCCTCATCTACGCCGTCATCCATGCCCTGACCTCGGCCGGGGGTGCCCGCGCCGGCGTGGCGATCGGCTACGTGATCGGTGCCGCTCTCCTGGGCTTCTTGGCCTTCAGGCTGTGGACCTTCCGATCCGGGCGCCGGGCCGCCGCCTAGCCCCCCGCCGGCGCCTCCCTGAGCAGCGCAAAGGTCCGTCGAAGCTACGATTGACCCTCGCCGCGCCGCGCGGTGTCCGGCCGGCGCCCCGCCGCCCGCGGCCCGGGCGTCGCTGGGCGAGCCCGATGCGCCGCTCCGTCCTGCTGCCACCGCCACCACGACCCCCCCGTCGCCGACGGCGGGTGCGCGATCCCGAGTTGCAGAAGGCCATCATCCGGCGGCGCCGGGTCGCGGCTCTCGTCGCGGCCGTCGCTGTGGGCGTTGTCGTCGGGCTGGTCCTCGTGGCCAGCCGCGGGGGCGGCGGAGCCCCGCGGGTCGTCCCGGCGCTCGATGCGCCCGCGCTGGTCACCTCGCTGCCGCTGCGTTCGGCTGGCGACGGACTGCCAGGGACGCCCGCCCCCCTCGATCCGCACGACGTCTACGCCGCCGATCGCCCAGGCCAGCTGAGCCCCGCAGTCCGCTTCGACCGCCCACTGGTCTACGTCCCCAACTCGGAGAGCGCGACGGTGTCGGAGATCGATCCGGCCAGTCGCACGGTGGTCGCCACCCTGCCCGTCGGCCGGTTGCCCCAGCACGTGGTGCCCTCCTGGGACCTGCGCACGCTCTGGGTGGCCAACGACGCCGGCAACTCGCTCACCGCGCTGAACCCGCGCACCGGGCGCCCCGGGCGCACGGTCCCGGTCACCGATCCCTACAACCTCTACTTCACCCCGAACGGGCGCTTCGCCATCGTCGTGTCCGAGGCCCTGAGCCGCCTGGACTTCCGCGACCCACAGTCGATGGCGCTGCGCCACACGCTGGCGCTGCCCTGCAGCGGCGCCGACCACCTCGACTTCACCGCCTCGGGCCGCTATGCGCTGCTGAGCTGCGAGTTCTCCGGAGAACTGCTGGTGATAGACGTCCTGCGCCAGCGCGTCGCCTACCGGATCGGGTTGCCGGCCGGGAGCATGCCCCAGGACGTCAAGCTCTCCCCCGACGGTGCAACGTTCTTCGTCGCCGACCAGACGCAGGGCGGTCTCTTCGAGTTCTACGCCAAGGGCTTCCGGCGCCGGGGCTTTCTCGCCACAGGCGCTGGGGCTCACGGCCTCTACGTCGATCGCGCCTCGCGTGCGCTGTTCGTCTCCAACCGTCGTGCGGGGACGGTCTCGGTGGTCTCCTTCCAGCAGCGGCGTGTCGTGCGCACCTTTCAGATTCCGGGCGGAAGCCCGGACATGGGCGGGCTGTCAGCCGACGGGCGTGAGCTCTGGCTCAGTGGTCGCTACAACGCCGAGGTCTACGACATCGATGTGCGCACGGGGCGACTGCTCGCCCGCATCCCGGTGGGGCAGGGTCCGCACGGGCTGTGCGTCTTTCCCCAGCCCGGCCGCTACTCACTCGGTCACACCGGCATCCTGCGCTGAGCCGACCGGCGGACTCCAGCGGGCGCTGACGCGATTTCGGGTACCCCACCGGAGTGGCTGTTGGGGTGAGGGCGAAGGAGCGGGGGCGGATCGGGCGTGCTGGGGCCGTGCACGCCGAGCTGCGGTGGTTAAAGCAGGCCTTCGACGAGCACGACCTGCTGACGCGAGCCAGCGCCATCGCCTTCCAGGTCCTCTCCGCTCTCGTGCCTCTCGCCCTCTTCGGCCTCGCGCTGGCCGGCTTCCTGCACCTCGAGGGGGCCTGGCAGCACTTCGCCGACCGACAGCTGCGCCCCGAGCTCTCGGCCACGGCCTTCGCCTTCATGAAGTCCTCGGTGGCGATCGTGCTCGGCCACCATACGGCGTTCTGGCTGACCACCGGTCTGGTGGTCGCCGTGTGGGAGCTGTCGGGAGCCGTGCGGGCCGTCATGGGTGGCCTGATCCGGATCCGCCGCCGGCACGAACAGCGCACCCTGCGGCGCCGACTGGCCATCTCGCTCGGCGTCACCCTGGGCGTGACCGGCTGCATGCTGGCCGCGGCGGGGTTGGTGGTGGTGGGCAATCTCGTGCATCCGGGCGGCACCGCGCCCGACATAGCCTGGCTGGCACTGCGCTGGACCCTGGCCGCGCTGCTCATGGTGGCGGCCGTCAGCCTGCTGTTTCACACCGCCCCGTGCAGCGAGCGGCCGATCCGCCGGCGCTCGCTCGGGGCCGGGATCACCACGATGATCTGGATGGTGACCAGCGCCGGGTTCCTCGTCTACGTCAGGGAGCTGGCCGGCTATGACTCGATCTTTGGCTCGCTGGCCGTGCTCTTCGTGCTCGCCTCCTACCTCTACATCGCCGCCATCGCCTTCCTGGTCGGGGCGGTGGTCGACGAGCGCATCCGTACCGGTGTCCCGGTCGGCGTTGGAGCCGGGTCTCCGGAGCCTTCGCCCGTTGGGGGTTAGCCGGCGTTGGCCGAGGGCTGGCGCGCCCGCTATCACCGGCGAGGGAGGGGCCTGGCCCGACGCAGGGCACAATGATCGCGATGGGCCCGCAGCCGTCTCTCTCCCCGCCCGGACCGGTCTTCCAGGTGGCCCCCGACCCGCCGGACCCGCCGGCCGGCCCGCAACCCATGGAGCGCGCCGGTGTTCGCATCGCGGTGAGCTGTCGCGCCGTTAGCACCACCTCGCTCCGGCGCGCTCTCGCCGTGGCGCTGGTCCTGGGCATGGGGCTGACCGGCACCGCCGCGGCCCGGCCCCACGCCCGGCTGAGCCTGCTGCTTCCGTCGGGCCCGGTGCTGGCCGGTGACGCCGTGCTGCTGCGCGGACGGCTGAGTGGCGCGCACCACGCCGGCCAGCCGGTGATCGTGGCCGAACGCCTCTCGGGTCGGGGGCGGTTCACCCGCGTCGCTCGGGCCCGAACCGACGCTCGCGGGCGCTGGTTGGTCGTGCGCCGGGCGGGCGCGGTCCTGACCGACCGTCTCGTCCACGCCAGCGCCGGCGGCGCGAGCAGCCGCGTCGCCGCCCTGCCCGTACAGGCCGAGCTCAGCCTCGCGGTCCCCGCCGCCATCCAGCCGGCCGGGACGACGATCGCCTTTACCGGGACCCTCACCCCGCGCGATCCCGGCGCCCAGATCGAGCTCCAGGAGCTCACTCCCGGCGGTAACTGGCGGGCGCTGCGCGGCGGCCGGGCGTCCGCCAACGCGCGATTTCGCATCTCGGTCGGCTTTCCCGAGGCGGGTCAGGCTACCCTCCGCGTGCTCTTCGCGGGTGACCGCCGTGCTCAGGCCACCGCCTCGGCACCTGTCTCGCTCATCGTTGAGCAGGCGCCGCTGGGCGCCGTGAGCCTGCTGGCCGCGACCAATCCCGTTGCCGCCAGCCCTGACCCGGCCGGGCCCATGCCAGCAGCGGGGCTCTCGGGGACGGTAAGCGGGCCGACGGGCGCCAGACGGCTGGTCACCCTGTTCGCCCGGACATCGGGGGGGATCGACTTCCCGCCGGCGGACACGACAACCAGTGACGGCTCGGGTGGCTTCGCCTTCTCGCCTGCGCTGAACCGGACAACCGCCTACGCGGTCCGGGCCGCGGACGGCAGCCTCTCCGGGCAGGTCATCGTCGGCGTCCTGCCCACGGTCACCGTGGCGCCGCTGCTGGCCCAGGCTCGGGCCGGAGGGCGGCTGATCGTGGCCGGGACGGTGTCACCGCCGATCGGGGGCTTCCCGGCCGAGCTGCAGCGTCAGGGCCGTGATGGCGGCTTTCACACCATCGCCCGCGGCAACATCGCCGCTGATGGCTCCTTCCGGATTCTCGGTCCCCTCGGGGCTCCGGGCCCCGAGCGGCTGCGCGTGCTGATCGCCGGGGGATCGGAAGATCTCGTGAGCGCCTCGGTGCCCGTGGCGCTCGTCGTCTCACCGCCCGCCGGAGGCGCGCGGTGAAACTCCGGTGCGCGGTCGCCACCATGATGGTGGGCCTGGTGGGCTGCGTGTCCGCAGCGATGGCGCCCCCAGCCAAGGCGGTAGTCGCGTGCGTCGACGGCACGGTGGGGCCGGCCGACCGCCCAGGAGGCTTTCCGTTCCCCTGGGACACCGGGGACAACGGGCTGCCCACCTGTCGGCGACTGCGCTTCGGCACGCTGGACGAGCACGACTCGCGCAACGACTACACCCAGATTCTCGACACGCCGACGGTCAGCCCGCTGGCCACCAACGCCTCGGGCCAGGTCTCCTGGCCGTTGGTGGACTCCTACGGCGACACCATCGAGATCCTGACCCGGCCGCGAGGGGCCGACGGAAACCTTCTGAACTACTGGACGATCTCCGACCCCTCGGGGACGGTCGTCGACTCCACCGAGAACGCCAACATCGACGGTGCCCTCTTCGACTCCGCCACCGGCCAGCCCTATTCGCTGCCGCGCATCGACGTCCAGGGCATCGGCTGCATGGACCCACCGTCCCTGTCGTCCACCTACGCGCTCATCGCCTTCCAGCCCAAGCCCAGGGGGTCGATCACCAACAGCCGGGCCTCCATCCGGGCCTTCATCCCCCAGGCGGCGCTGCCCCCCCAGTTCCGGGCCGGCGGGGGCTCGGATGACGTGATGGGCCACTCAACGGGCTGCGGCGGGACGCGGCTGTCGCCGGCCACCGTCTTCCCCGTCCCGCTCACCAACCTCCACGGGTACTACCTCGGGCGCGACGCCAGCACCCAGATCGGCTACGGCAGCTACAACGCCCTCCGGGGCGGGGCCATCCCTATCATGGCCTCGACGACGGCGGTGAAGTTCGGTGGCATCTTCCGCGCCCTGGTCGCCAGCGGCGACCAGTTCCAGGCCGAAGACTGCTTCAGCTACCTCGATCCCAACGCGGCGGGCGGGGCCCCCTACGTGCAGTGGTGGTTCGGCGAGATCATCCATGGGGGCGCGCTCACCGGCATCTACGGATACCTGCCCCTGCGCCCGCCCTCGGGCCAGGCCGACCCGTGTCCGAGCGGATCGCCGTCCGGTGCCTCGGCGTCCAGGCGGGCGATGAGCTCCCGGCGACGCCGCCCGCGGCGGGCGCGGCGGCGCCATGCGGCCCGCGTCCAACCGGCGCGGCATCCCCGGCGGCGCCACTAGCGCTAGCCTTGCCCGCTGCGCCGGCCCGGTGGTCCCCCCGCGACCGCGCGGGCCGGGTCTGAGACCTTCGATGCCCTCCGCCCTGCTGCGACTCCGACAACCGCTGGCCGGGCTTTGGCTCGCGGCCGGCCTGGCGCTGCTTTTCTGCCTTCTCGGCGGCCCCCTCGCCGCTCCGGCGCGGGCCGGAGACCACCAGGTCTCGGTCATGCAGGACGACGACGCGCTGCTGTACCGCGGTCCTGCCGTGCGCGATCAGACCCTCAACCAGATGCGCTCGCTGGGCGTCGACGCGATCCGCGTCACGCTGATGTGGAGCGTCGTCGCTGAGAACGCCCGCTCGACGCCGGCCCGCGCCCGCCGCTTCAAGCCAGCGCAGCCGGGCAGCTATCCGGCGGTCAACTGGGACCGCTACGACGGGCTGGTCCGCGATGCCGGCCCGCGCGGCATCGCCGTCTACTTTGACGTGACCGGTCCCGGACCGGCGGGGACGGGCGGACGTGCCCCGCATCGGGCCGACGCGGCGACGTGGCGCCCGAACCCGGCCCAGTTCGGCGCCTTTGTCCGCGCCGTCGGCCTGCGCTACTCGGGCACCTACCACTCCGCCCACTTCAGTCACGCCCTGCTGCCCAGGGTCAGCCTCTGGTCAATCTGGAACGAGCCCAACCAGCCCGGGTGGTTGACGCCCCAGTCGGCCTACAGCCCCACGGCCCACCGGACCATCCCCCAGGCCCCGATCACCTACCGCGAGCTGTACATCGCCGGCCGCAAGGCGCTGCGCCAGACCGGCCACGAGCGCGACGTCATCCTCATGGGCGACACGGCGCCGCTGGGGACGCCGCGGCTCGGAGACCGTGACGCCGTGCTGCCGGGCCAGTTCATCCGGGAGCTGTTCTGCCTTGATGACAAGGGCCATCCCTACACGGGAGCAGCCGCCGTGGCTCGCCGCTGCCGCGAGCTGGCTGCCCTCTCGGCGCTGCCCCCGAGCGGCTGGGCGCATCACCCCTACTCCAAGAAGCGCGCCCCCGGCGTGCTCCCCGGCCTGCGTGACGCGATAACCATCAGCAACCTCGGCGATCTCTCCGCCGATCTCGACAAGGTCGCCGCGGTCACCCGGGTGATCCATCCGGGGCTGCCCATCGCCCTCACCGAGTTCGGCTACGAGAGCAACCCACCCGACCGGTTCAACGGGCTGCCGCTCGCTACCCAGGCGGCGTGGGACAACGAGGCCGATCTGCTCGCCTACTCCGATCCGCGGGTGGTGGTCCAGACCCAGTTCCTGCTGCGCGACTCGCCCCTGCTGCGCCAGTACCCGGCGTCCAGCCCACGCCGCTACTTCGGCTATCAGACGGGGCTGGAGACCGGCGCGGGCAAGCCCAAGCCGGCGTTGTCTGCCTACGTGATGCCGTTCGTCGCCTCCCATGGCCCGACCGACGCCAGCGGACACCGGCAGGTCTCCCTCTGGGGGCAACTGCGCTTCCTGCCCCACGGAGCCCAGGCCTACGTCGCGTTGCAGTGGCGAGCACCGGGAAGCCGGAACTGGCAGACGATCGGTTCGCCTGAGCTCGTGAGCAACACCCAGGGATTCTATCTCACCAACCGTCCCTCACCCGGGGCGGGCAGCTGGCGTTCGGTGTACACGGTGCCGGGCACGAAGCTGAGAGCGTTCTCGCGCCAGGCACCGCTGTCCTAGGCGGCGCTCCGGCCTGGGTCGGCCCCGGCTAGCCGGGGCCGAAGATCCTCCCGTGCCGCGGCAACGATCTGGACCAGCGTCTCGGCGGCGTCGTGACGCGGGTGCCAAGCCAGCACCCGCCGGGCCTTTGCGGTGTCCATGATCACCGGGCGGCGCAGGGCCTCGATCCATTGGGCCTCGGCGGGCAGGAACGGCAGCCGGGCCACCACTCCGGCGGTGGCATCCACCGCCAGCTCGGGGACCGGGAGGTAGGCGCTTTGACATTCACCGCCCCGCGGGTCGAGCACGTCGCCCTGCTGGTAGACGATGCGCCGCAGGCCAAGGGTGGCGGGATCGAAGGGCCGGCGGGCCATGCCCGGACCTCGGCAATCCCCCGGGCCCGGTCCAGCGCGCGCAGCAACGCCAAGCCGATGCCCCGGTGGGCCCGGTCACCGCGACCGTGAGGCCGCGATCGCTCGGGACGCTCGGCATGGCCGGAGCCTACCCGCGTCAGGTCGCGGTGACGACCTCGGCGATGAGGGCCGAGAGCCAAGCGCCGCGCCAGGCCAGGGGGGACGCGCCCGGAGCCTCGATGTGCAGCCGGGCGCCGGGGATGACGGCTGCGTAGCGTCGCGCCAGAGCCTCGGGGTGCTCGGGATCGGTCTCGTCGCGGCTGGCCACCACGTAACAGGGCACGCGGAGCGCGGAGAGCTCCGCCCAGGTCTCGAAGGGGGCCGAGCGGGGGACCTCGCGCAACGCGCGGGCGACAGCCTCGGGATGAAGATGACGCGCGAGGCGCTGACGCAACCCGCGGACCACCGTCGCGCGGAGGGCCTCGGGCACCGCAGGAGGACCGTAGGCGTCCAGGAAGCCCTCGACCCCGCCACCCTCCAGGCCGTTGGCCAAGGCGTCCCAGCGGGCCAGGCGGGCGGCGTCCTCCTGCACCCCGGGATCGTGGGCCGGCGTGACAAGGACCAGGCCGCAGACCCGGGAAGGGTGCGCCAGGGCCAGCGCCAGCGCGGTGTGCGCGCCCATCGAAGCGCCGGCGATGACGGCTGGCCCCACGTCCAGGCGCTCGAGCACGCACGCGACATCGGCGAGCTGTCGCTCGTAGCCGTAGCCATCGCTGGCCGGGGCCGGATCGGAGGCGCCGTGGCCGCGCGCGTCGAGGAGGATCACATCGTGTCCCGAGCGCTCCAACGACCGCGAGCCCATGACCACGTAGCGCCGGGAAGCGGTCAGGCCATGCAGTCCCACGACTGCACGCCCCTGGCCCCCACGCTCGCCCGCCAGGCCGATGCCGTCGCCGGTGAAGTCCTGGTCGGACACGCTGTGGTTCTAGCCGATGGCCCGACCCGGCCCGGTGCTGTGGCTACCCTCAGGCCGTGGCTACCGCGCTCGACGTCGACCAGGCCGACTTCGCCCGCGAGGTCATCGATCGCTCGAAGGACCTGCCGGTCGTCGTCGACTTCTGGGCGGCGTGGTGCGGACCCTGCCGCCAGCTGGGGCCGGTGCTGGAGCGTGAGGTCGCCTCCCGTCCGGGTCGCGTCGCGCTGGTCAAGGTCGACGTCGACGCCAACCCAGGGCTCTCCCGCGCCTTCGGCGTTCAGGGCATCCCGGCCGTGAAGGCGTTCTCCCAGGGGCGGGTGATCGATGAGTTCACCGGCGCCTCCCCCCGGCCCAGGTCGGCCGCTTCCTCGACGGTTTGAGCCCGTCAGAGGCTGATCGCCTGGTCGCCGCCGGGGACGAGAGCTCCTTGCGCCGCGCGCTCGAGCTGGAGCCCGGACGGGCCGACGCCGCCGTCCCCCTCGCCCGGCTGGCTCTGGGCCGTGGCGAGCCCGAAGCGGCACTGGCGCTGCTGGCCGATGTCCCCGGCTCCTTCGAGGCCGACGGCCTGGCTGCGCGCATCCGCCTGCATGGATCGGATCATCCCGGGCTCGACGAGGCCCTGGCCGCCATCGCCGCGGGTGAGCACGAGCGCGGTCTCGATGCGCTGCTCGGGGCGATGTCCGGGGCCGACGGACCCGAGATGACCTGCGCCAGGTCGTCGTTGGGGTCCTCGCCGAGCTCGGGGTCGAGCACCCGCTGGCCCGCGAGTACCGCCGGCGGCTGGCGGCCTCGCTCTACTGAACCTCGCCTGTCGCCGCCCAGTCGAGCTCGAGTTGCAGCTGCGATGACGGCGTGGAACACCCGGGGGCGGCCAGGTCCAGGCCAGCCATGCGGACGCCGAGCAGGCGCACGGGCCGCGGGGGCGCGTAGGCCCGCAGCAGCTCGACGGCCACTGTCCCCAGGGCACCAGCGCCGGCCACCGGTTCGGGCAGCGTGCGGGCCCGGGTGACAGTGGCGAAGTCGTCAAGGCGGACCTTGATCGCGACTGTGCGCCCGCCGCGACCCTGGTCGGCGAGTCGCTGGGCCAAGCGGCAAGCCAGGTCCACCAGGATTCGCTCCTGCTCATCGCGGTCGTCCACGTCGGCCGGAAACGTCCGCTCGCACGATTCAGACTTGGCCACGCGCACGGCGGCCACCGCTGCGTCGTCGTCGAAGTGGGCTCGCCGACGCAGCCAGGGGCCGAGGCGAGAGCCGAAGCGGGCGGCCAGGACGGCTGGATCGGCGGCGGCGAGGCCCCCCACGCTCCGGATGCCGAGGCTGGTGAGCCGCTCGGCTGTCCGCGGCCCGACGCCGGGCAGCAGCCCGCAGGGTGCGCCGGCGAAGCGCTGGCAGGCGTCCTCGCGGCTGAGCACCACGAACCCGCGCGGCTTCTCGGCGTCGGACGCCACCTTGGCCACCAGCTTGTTGGGGCCGATCCCCACCGAGCAGCTCAACCCACAGCGGCGCTCGATCTCCGCCACCAGCCTTCGCATCGAGGCGCGAGGGGCGGTGAGGTCGCTGAGGTCGAGATAGGCCTCATCCAGCCCCATGACCTGTGCGCGAGGGGCGGCGGACCGGACGAGCTCCATGACCGCCCGCGACGCCGCGCGGTAGGCGGAGAAGTCGGGGGCCACGACAACGGCAGTGGGGCACAGGCGCAGCGCCCGGGCGGCCGGCATGGCCGACCCGACGCCGAAGCGCCGGGCCTCGTAGGAGGCGGTGGTGACGACCGCGCGTGGCCCCGATCCGCTGACGATCACCGGGCGTCCGCGCAGCTCAGGACGCCGGAGCAGCTCGACGGAGGCATAGAAGGCATCGGCGTCGAGGTGGGCGATGACGCGACGCGCCATGGGCCGAGCGTAGGGGCCGGCCCGGCGGCGCTCGCCGGGCGGGCAGAGGGCCGCGCCCGGCGAGCGGGGGGCGTCCCGCGGCCGAGCCGCGGAACGTCTGATCCCTATCCCGTCGTCCAGACATCACCGGTCCCGCTGACCCCCAGGCGCGCGGCGGTCGCCGAGGTCAGGTCGTACTCGCGGTCGCCCACGTAGGGGCCGCGGTCGACGACGGGCACCCGGACCTCGTGGCCGCCGTGGCGCAGGGTGATGCGCGTCCCGCAGGGCAGGGTGCGGTCCGCCACGCCCAGCGTGGATGAGCTCAGCGTCCCACCGCAGGCCAGCGGCGACCCGTCGAGGCCGTCGCTGCCACCGTGGGTCGACACCGAGGCAGCCCGGAAGACCTCGAGGGGTCTGAGGGGGCGTACAGCCGGGGCGTTCTGGCCGTCGCCGGGAAAGCGCACGCGCACCCGGCTGACCCCCGCGCTGCCCCTGGTCACGGCCAGCCGGTAGCGGCCTCCGCGATCGCTGCGCCCGCCGGCGATCTGGTGCCAGCCGCCGTGCACGCCGATGGCCTCCAGGACGACCCGTCGTCCCGACGTGGCCGGCAGCACGCGACCGTGGATCCAGGCTGCCTGTCCGGCGAGGACCGACAGCCGGTGTGCGCCGACCTGGAGCCGGGCGCCCACAGCGACGAGCACCGGGGCACTCGAGACCGAGGGTGTGGCGCTGGCCGCGCGTGCGCCGGTGCGGGTCTGGCCGACTACGCCCACCGCGGCGACCGATACGCGCAGCAGGCCCGAGCGCTCGGCGGGGGCAACGAAGCGCACTTGGCCGGCTGGCCCGACTGGGGCCTGGGCGAGGCTGCGCCACGGGCCACCGGAGGTCCGCTGCTCGAGACGGGCCAGGTGCCCGGCCAGCGCCGTCGGCGCTGTCGCGCGGACGGCGAGGGGCTCGCCGGCCCGCACCGATCGGGGGGCTGATGCGACGGCGATCGCGTGGGGCGCGGGCGTGGACACGGGTGCCGCGCCCTCCGCGGCGGCAGCGGGGGCGGTGATGAGCAGCGCACCGGCGATCGCGCGCGGACGTGCGGCGCGCAGGCTGGTTGGCCTCATTCGAGGACCTCCTTGATTGACCCGAGGCGCCTACGAGGTGAGCTGACGGGCTCGCAAGACGGCGGGCCACGTGTCGCACAGCGACACGGCAGTCCGACGTCCCGCTACGGGTCTGGGGCCGCCCGACGGGCGGCCTTCTCCGATTCGCCCCAGCCGGGTGCACGCGGCACGCCGGCATTGGGTCTCCCGCTCGTCGCCGCAGGGAGCGGTGACGACTCGGCGCCTGATGCAAGCTGGGCAAGCTAGGCGCCCGACCCGGCCGGGTGTGTGCGATGAGCCACACAGGGGGCGCCCGGCGAATCCTGGCGGCCAGGCAATGCAGACGTCCCCTTGCGCTTCGCCGCCCCGCGCCTCAGAATCGGTGCATGGCTCCCTCTGATCGCCTCAGCGGCCTCGATACCGCCTTCCTGCACCTGGAGCACGACTCCGCCCACATGCACGTGGCGTCCTGCATGATCTTCGAGGGCGCAGCTCCGGCCTACGACGAGTTCGTGGAGGAGCTCACGCGGCGGCTGCATCTCGTCCCTCGCTACCGCCAGCGGCTCGCCTTCGTGCCCCTCAACCAGGGGCGGCCCCGGTGGGTCGACGATCCGCACTTCCAGCCCGAGTTCCATGTCCGCCACACCGCGCTGCCGCGGCCGGGGACCGAGGCCGAGCTCAAGGCGCTGTGTGGTCGGGTCTTCGCCCAGGAGCTCGACCGCCAGAAGCCGCTGTGGGAGCTGTGGCTGGTGGAGGGGCTCGAGGGCGACCGCTTTGCCGTCCTGGCCAAGACCCATCACTGCCTCGTCGATGGCATCTCCGGGGTGGACATCACCACCGTGCTGTTCGACACCGCGCCCGACCCGGCTCCGGTCCCGGCCGAGCCCAGCCCTTGGCTGCCGCGGCCGGTGCCCAGCTCGGCCCAGCTCCTGGGCGAGGCGCTGGTCGAGCGGGCCACCCTGCCTGGCGAGGTCGCCCGCGGTGTCCGTGCCCTGTGGCGCGGACCGCGTCAGATGGCCGCAGCCGCGCGGGACGGGCTGGTGGCCATGGGCGCCCTGGCGTGGGCCGGTGTGGCCGGGGCTCCTCCCAGCCCGCTCAACGTCCCGATCGGCCCCCACCGGCGCTTCACTTGGGTCGACGCCGAGCTCTCGCGCCTCAAGGCGATCAAGGATGGGCTGGGCGGGACCGTCAACGACGTGGTGCTCAGCGCCGTCGCGCTGGGCCTCGGCGATTTTCTCCGCGAGCGCGGCCACGACACCGCGGATCTCGTGCTCAAGGCCATGGTTCCCATCTCAGTACGCGCCGACGTCGAGCGCGGCGCGCTGGGTAACCGCGTCTCGACCATGTACGCACCGCTGCCGGTCGATGTGCGCGATCCCACCCAGGTCTTCACCGAGGTGCATGGGGCGATGGCTGGGCTCAAGGAGTCCGGCCAGGCCGTCGGCGCGCAGATGATCACCGAGCTATCAGGCTTCGCGCCTCCGACGATCATGGCCCAGGCCGCCCGGATGCAGGTCCGACAGCGCTTCTTCAACCTCACCGTCACCAATGTCCCGGGCCCCCAGATCGATCTCTACATGCATGGCCGCCGGCTCCAGGCCATCAAGCCGATGGTGCCGCTGGCCAAGAACACGGCGCTGGGCATCGCGATCATGAGCTATGCGGGGGCCATCGACTTCGGCCTGGTCTCCGACCTGGACTCCCTCCCCGACGTCGAGCGTGTCGGCCTGCACCTGCGCCAGGCGATCGAGCGGCTGGCCGACGCCGCCGGCGTGAGCGTGGAGCACGGGCGCGGCGCCGGCCACCTGCACGCCGGGCTCCGGGCGCGCCGGCTCTCCGAGCATCGGCGCCGCCGTCCCGCGGCCCGCGCCGCCCACTAAGGGGCTGCGAGCATGGGCCGATCGCTGCGCGCGCTGCTCCGCGCCGGAATCGTCGTCCTGCTAGCGCTCGCCGGGGCGGTGGGGATCCTGGTCGTGCTCTCCAGCCGCGATGCCTCGCCGGTGAGCTCGCCCTCGGGCCCTGGGCAGTCGGGCCCGATCCGCGCCGCCGTCCCGCCCACCAGCGGCACCCACCGGGCGGTGAGCGTAACCCGCGACGACGCGCCCATCTCCGACGACGCGCTGGTCGCCGCGCTGGCCAGCGGCGATGTGGTGCTCGTCTACGGCTCGGGCCAGGCACCGCCGGCGCTGCACGCCCTGGCCCTGGCCCTGGCCCCGCCCTTCTCCCCGGCCCTGGCCGCGGCCGGCGGTGCGGTCATCCTGACGCCCCGCCCCGGGACCACCGGAATCCTCGCCCTGGCCTGGCGTCACCAGCTGCGGACGGCCACGCCCGCTGACCCGGCGCTGCGCGACTTTGTGGACTTCTGGCTGGGTCGCGGCAGTGCCGGGTGATACTGCGTCACGATGACTGGACTGCTCCGCCTGGCCCTGGCCCAGACCGACCCGACGGTCGGCGATCTCGACGGAAACCTCGCCGGCCTGCGCGACGCCATGACGGCCGGCCGGGCCGCCGGTGCCGGCCTGCTCATCGCCCCTGAGCTGGCGCTGACCGGCTACCCCCCGGAGGACCTCCTGCTCAAGGAGGGGTTCCTGGCCGACGCGCGGGCGGCGCTGCACCAGCTCGCCGAGGATTGTCACGACCTCGTCATGCTCGTGGGCTTCCCCGAGCGCGACGACGACGTCTACAACGCGTGCGCGGTGCTCAGCGACGGCGCCGTGGCCGCCATCTACCGGAAGGTGTTCCTGCCCAACTACGGCGTCTTCGACGAGCAGCGCTACTTCCAGGCCGGCGATTCGGGCGGCGTCATCCGTCTCGGCGACGAGCGCATCGGACTTACGATCTGCGAGGACATCTGGGAGCCGGGCCCGCCGATGTCAGACGAGGCGCTGGCCGGCGCCGGCCTCGTGGTGAACCTGTCGGCCTCTCCGTATCACGTCGGCAAGGGCACCGAGCGCGAGCGCATGGTCGTCCAGCGCGCCCGCGACAACCTCTGCGCCATGGCGTACTGCAACCTGGTCGGGGGCCAGGACGAGCTGGTCTTCGACGGGCACTCGGTGGTCGTCGACCACGAAGGGCGCGTCGTGGCCCGCGGACGACAGTTCGTCGACGAGCTGATCGTGTGCGAGGTCGATCTGGGGGCGGCCCGGGCTGTGCGCCTGCGCGATCCGCGCCACCGCGCCGCGCTGCGCCGCAGCGCGCCCCGAGTGCAGCTGCTGGCCGAGCTGCCCGCTCCGGCCGAGTCCGGCACCCCACTGCCCGACCGTGACCCTCTGCCTGAGCCGCTGGTGCCCGAGGCTGAGGTCTACGCCGCCCTGGTCCTCGGACTGCGCGACTACGTCGAGAAGAACGGCTTCGCCCGCGTCGTCATCGGGCTGTCGGGCGGGGTGGACTCCGCCCTCGTCGGCATCCTGGCCGTCGACGCCCTCGGCGCCGAGCGCGTGGCGGTGGCCATCATGCCCTCACCGCACTCCAGCCCGGCCACCCAGGCCGACGCCCGGGCCCTGGCCGCCAACCTCGGCGTGCAGATCCTCGAGCTCCCCATCGCGCCGACGATGACGGCCTACGAGCACACGCTCCAGGACGCCTTCGCCGGCCGCGAGGCGGACCTCACCGAGGAGAACCTCCAGGCTCGCATCCGCGGCAACCTGCTCATGGCCCTGTCGAACAAGTTCGGCTGGCTGGTGCTCACGACGGGGAACAAGTCCGAGCTCTCGGTGGGCTACTCGACCCTCTACGGGGACTCGGCTGGAGGCTTCGCCGTGATCAAGGACTGCCCGAAGACGCTCGTCTACCGCCTGGTCGAGCACCGCAACGCGGCGGGCGGCCCGGTGCCGCGCTCGATCCTCGAGCGCCCACCGAGCGCCGAGCTGCGCGCCGACCAGCGCGACGACGACTCCCTGCCCGCCTACGAGGTGCTCGATCCCATCCTCCAGGCCTACGTCGAGCACGACCTTGGCGGCGAGGATCTGATCCGGGCCGGCTATGACACCGACGAGGTCGAGCGGGTCATCCGCCTGGTCGACCAGGCCGAGTACAAGCGCCGCCAGGCGCCGCCCGGAGTGCGGCTGTCGACCAAGGCGTTCGGCCGCGACCGGCGCATGCCGATCACCAACCGCTACCGGGCGGCCGGGCCGACGCACGTTGCCGGCTTGCGCCGGCGAGGACGCTCCGGCGGCTAGGTTGGCGGGGCAACGGCTGCGCCCTCGGACCCGCGGGTCTGGCGCACGGCGATGGTCATCCGGGTCAGCGCGCACGGTCGTCCGGCGTCGTCGGAGCAGACGACGTCCCACACCCACGTGGTGCGCCCGCGGTGAAGGACGCGCGCCTCGGCGTGGACGGTCCCCTCGGTGATCGGCCGCAAGAAGCTCGTCTGGTTGGACAGTCCCATGGCCACCCGCCCTTCGTCCAGGACGGCCAGGGCCGTGCCCATGGAGGCCAGCGATTCGGCGATCGATGCGTAGACACCGCCGTGCACGAGGCCGGCCGGCTGCTTGAGCCCCTCGCGCACGGGCACCCGCGCCTGGATCACCCCATCTCGCTCACCGAGGATCTCCAGACCGATCTGCGCGTCGAACCCGCGGCCGGGCGGCACCACCGAATAGGGGTCCACTCACGCCACCTTAGTGGGCGGCGAGCCCGCTTCGGTCCCACCGCCAAGGCGCCTGTCCCCGCGACCCTGGCAGCGGTCCGGCACGCCAGCGCCGCCCGCTGGTCTACCCTTCGGCCCGGATGGCCGCCCTGGATCGCCTCGCGCCCGACCAACGGGCCGCGCTCATGCTGATCCTCCAGCAGGGGCAGAGCTACGACGACCTCGCCGAGCTGCTGGCCACCGACGCCGCGGCAATCCGTGCTCGGGCCCACGCCGCCGTGGACGTCGTCGCCGCCGAGGTGGCCGGCGAGCTCGATCCTGTGCAGCGCGGCGAGATCACCGACTACATGCTCGGCCAGCAGAGCCACTCCCAGCGTCAGGCCATGCGGGGACTGCTGGCCGAGTCGCCCCGAGCCCGGGCCTTTGCTCGCGCGGTCACCCAGGAGCTGGCCCCGCTGATGCCCGACGAGCCGCCCGGGGTCCCGGGTGCCGGCTCTCCGGCGGCGCCCGTCGAGTGGTCTCCGGATACCGATCCCGCGGCGGCGATCGCCACCACCGCAGCCGACCTTCCCGCGTCGCGCCGGCGCGAAGAGCCCGCCCGCGCCGAGCGCGCCGAGCCGGCCGACTCGACCCCGAGCCGCGATCGCCCGGTAAGGGCCAGCGCGCCGGGCGGCGGGCACCCGGACTCCGCCCGCGCGCCCGCCCCCCCCCACTCGGCCACCGAACGACGGGCGGCTCGAGCCGCCGCGGCGAGCGCCCGCGGGCCCGCCCCTGTCGGCGCTGCTGCCGCGAGCATGGCCGAGCCCGCGTCCGGGCTCGCCGACGGCGCCGCCTGGGCGCCGGCCAAGGACCCCAGCCGCCCGGCGAACACGCGACTGGGCGGCCTCATCCTCATCCTCATCGCCGCCGCCGCCCTCGTCGCGGGCATCGTCCTGTTCGCCAGCTCGAGCGGGTCCTCGACGACGTCGACGCCCTCCGCGGGTTCGGCGCCCAGCGGCGCGGCCCCCACGGGCTCGGGGGCCACCGGGACCAGCGGTCCGCAGGGTGCCAGCCGGGTTCAGGTTCTCGCCAACGTGCCGCTGAGCGCGGCCGACGGCAGTCGCGCTCGCGGCCAGGCCGAGGTCGTCCAGCAGCAGGGCACGAGCACGCGCGCGTTCCTCATCGCTGGGACCGGGCTGGCACCGTCGAGTTCGAGCAGCGCCTATGCGGTCTGGCTCTACAACACCCCGAGCGATGCGGTCTCCCTGGGCTTCTTCTCGCAGGCGGTGGGACGCAAGGGGCAGCTCGAGGGCACCGCCGCGGTGCCCGCCAACGTCAACCGCTACACCCAGATCATCATCACGCGCGAGACGACGAGCCGGCCCGTCCGACCGGGGCCCATCGTCCTGCGCGGCGCGCTGAAGCTGCCCGCCGGCTGAGCGCGGCCGCCGGGCGGCGGTCGGTCAACGCCGAGCGTCTGCGCCTTCAACGTGGCGCCGTGAGCTGCGACCCCAGCTTCCCGGGGTTCATGATCCCGGCCGGGTCCCAGCGCTGCTTGACCGCCGCCAGGGCCTGGAGCCCGAGGGCACCCGTCTCGGCCTCCAGCCACGGCCGGTGATCGCGCCCGACCGCGTGATGGTGGGTGATGGTCGCCCCGGCCGCCACGATGGCCTCACTGGCCGCGGACTTGGCCGCCTGCCACTGCGCCAGCTCCGCGCCCGGCTGCTGGCGCGCCATAAAGGTGAAGTACAGCGAGGCCCCGGTGCGGTACAGGTGTGAGATGTGGCAGAGGACCAGGGGCGGGGTGCCGCGCCCCGCCAGGGCATCCGTCAGCGCAGTCCGCACGCGCAGATAGAGCCGCTCGAGCCCCGACCACGACGATGCCGTCTCCAGAGTCTCGACCATGACCCCGTCGTCGAGCAGCGCGTCACGCAGGTAGGGCGCCGCGTATCGCCCGGCCTCCCAGGCCTGGCCCGGCGGGGTTCCCAGCGCCACTGCTCCGAAGCGGCGCAGCAGCCGGGCCCCTTCGTGGCGACGCCGGCCTACGTCGGCCGCGTCGCCCTCCCAGCCGCAGATCAGCAGACAGCCGTCGGCCAGCCTGCGGAGGCGCAGGTAGCCGCGCAACACCGCCGACCCCGTGCCGCCCCCGGACAGCATCAGCGTGGTCTGTGTCTCTGCCTCGTCGGATAGCCGCGCGACCTCCGGCGCCGCTCCAGCCTGGACCAGCGTCCGCAGTGCGTCGGCCCCTTCGCGGAAGCCGGCCAGGGCCCAGCCCTCGTAGTGACGGGTCAGCGGTCGCTGGCAGACCTCCACGTCGGCGGAGACGATGACTCCGAGCACTCCCTCCGAACCGGCCACGAGCTGGCGCAGCTCCGGGCCCGCGGCGCTGGCCGGGCGGGCGCCGAGGGTCAGCCGACCGGCCGGAGCCACCAGCTCGACGCCGCGCAGCAGCTCATCGATCCGCCCGTAGCCCGTCGAGGCTTGTCCCGCCGAGCGGGTGGCCACGCAGCCGCCGACCGTCGCGTACTCGAAGCTCTGGGGGAAGTGCCCGAGGGTGAACCCGCGTCGGGCCAGCTCACGCTCGGCTTCCGGGAGGGGCGTGCCCCCCGCCAGGGTGGCTGTCGCCGAGCGCTCGTCGAGGGCGCGCAGACCCGACAGGCCGGCCAGCGAGAGGGCCAGCACCCCGGCGTGGTCCCCGCTGATGGGCTCGACGCCGCCGACGACGCTCGTGCCACCCCCGAAGGGGACCACGGCCAGGCCGTGCCCCGAGCAGACTTCGAGCACGGCAGCGACAGCGTCGGCGTCGGCCGGCGTGGCCACGGCGTCGGGGGCCGGGTCGACGCGACCCGAACGCAGGCGCAGGAGGTCGGGGTAGCCACGCCCGGCGGCGTGGCGGATTCTAGCCCCGCGGTCGTCGCGCAGGCCGCCAGGCCCGGCGGCGGCGACCAGTGCCGCTCGCGCGGTCCCCGGCAGACGCCCCGGGGGCAGCTCGGCGCCGTCGATGCTCACCCCAGTCCCCTCGGTCCGGCTCGGCCCTCCGAGCTCGCGGCTCAGGGCCCGCCGGACACCGGGAGCCAGAGCCGTCCGCCGCCCGGGGTCACCCCACCCGTCCCAGCGCATCGCCGGCGCTTCAGCCACAGATCCCGGCAACCCCGTCGAGCGCCTCGTCGAGCTGGGCCCGACCGGCGCGACGCAGCATGAAGCCGCCGAGTCGGGCCAGGCCCCGGCCGCGCTGGCGCAACTCGAGGGTGACGGTGCTGCCTTCGGGCGCCGGGGAGATGTCCACTGTGGTCTGCGATTCGGTCAGGATCCGCTCGAACGGGGTGCCCGCCAGTTGCTGGCGCCAGCTGCGCCGGCACGGGGGCTCGTGTTCGACCACGACGAAGTCGGCGCGGACCGCCCGTCCGCGATCGGAGACCAGCACGAGGGTGAAGGCATCGTCGCGCACGTCCTCCACCCGCCGCACGCGCGGCCAGTAACGGGGCAGGTGGTGGGGATCGGCGACCACGGCCCAGAGGGCCTCGGGGTCGGCAGCCAGCGTCCGGACTCGGCGCACGGTGGGCATCGCCGCTAGCTCGCGCACGCCACGAGAGCATGGACGTCGAGGCCGCCTAGTTGCCTGCGGCCGTCGAGGAACTCAAGCTCGACCAAGAAGCAGCAGCCCACCACCGCAGCCCCGAGCCCGCGCGCGAGCCGGCAGAGCGCAGCAGCCGTGCCGCCGGTGGCCAGGAGGTCATCGTGGACGAGGACGCGGGCGCCGCCCGACAGGGCGTCGGCATGGACCTCGAGGGCGTCGATGCCGTACTCGAGCGCGTAGGACTCCGAGACGGTGGCCGCGGGCAGCCGGCCCGGCTTGCGGGCGGGGACGAACCCGGCTCCGATCTCGCGGGCCAGGGCCGCGCCCAGGAGGAAGCCGCGCGCCTCGGCGGCGAGGACGATGTCGACCCTCCGGGGCCGGGCCCAGGCCGCCAGCCCGTCGACCGCTCGGCCCAGGCCGTCCCCATCGACGAGCAGCGGCGTGATGTCCTTGAAGACGATTCCGGGACGCGGGAAGTCGGGGATGTCGCGGATCAGTCCGGCCAGCGCGGCATCGGTCACGTCAGGAGTTGGCGCAGGTCGCGGACGAGCAGCAGGTGCTTGAGGTGGCTTGTCACGGCAGCCAGGTTCTCCAGGGCCTCCAGGGCCTCGCGCCGGCGCTCGGGATTGCGTGACCGCAGGGCCGGGGCCAGGATCTGCTGAAGCAGCGAGGCCTCACGGTCGGCCGAGCTGCGAAAGACGCGGAGGTTGCGCCCCGCCACCCCGTAGCGCGCGAGCTCGGTCACCGCGCGGATGATCTCGCGCTCGGTCTCGTCGTAGCAGCGCACCCCGGCCCGCATCTGGCCCCGGATCACCCCGTAGTCCTCGAGCTCGCTGACGAGCTGTGGATCGGCTCGCGTCTCCTCCAGGACGTCGTGGATGGGATAGACCGCCCCCCGGTCCTGAACGCCGATGGACCGGCGTGGGCTGCGCTGAGGTCCGGCCACCGGCGTTCCGCCGTCGGACCGGCCGGCGGCGAGCTCTTGGCGGATGACGCGCAAGGGCAGGAATTCGTCGCGCTGGAGGCGCAGGATGGTCCGCAGGCGCACTACCTCCCCGGGTCCGTAGAGCCGGTAGCCGCCCTGCGTCCGGCGGGGGGCTATCAGCTTCTGGTCCTCCAGGTAGCGGATCTTGGAGATCGTGATATCGGGGAACTCCGACTGCAGGGACTTGCAGACCGCTCCGATGGTCATTCCCCGGGTCGAGGGTGGGCGGGCCGGCGGGGGCGTGACCTCTGGCAGCTCGATGCCCGGCTCGCCGGTGCCGGTGCGCCGCGGGCTCACTGGGCCAGGAACGACAGCTTGTACTTGCCGATTTGCAACTCGTCGCCGTCTGACAGGTGATGGGACTCGACCCTCTTGCGATTTACGTAGGTCCCGTTGAGTGAGCCGAGGTCGTCGAGGTGATAGCCGTCGGCCCGCCGGACCAGGAGCGCATGATCACGCGAGACGGTGACGTCGTCGAGGAAGATGTCGGCATCGGGACGCCGTCCGATGCCCAGCCGCTCGCCATCCAGGGGGAAGCTCTCGCCGGTCCGTCCGCCACCCGCGCGGATCACCAGCGCCGCGCCGCCCTCGGCGACGACGTCGTCCAGATCGACCGCCCGCAGCTCGCCTGTCTCGTCGTCGACGCGATAGGCGGTCGTCGTCGAGCTCTCGGCCTCCGGGGTGCCGATGAACGCGCCGCAGCGCTGGCAGTAGTGGGCGCCATCCGGGTTGACCGAGCCGCACTCGGGACAGTGCCCCGCCGTCACGTGCGTCCGCCCGTTCCGCCCGCCGAGGCCGGCGGCTACTCCGCGTCGGCGACCGGCACGCGTCCGGCCAGGATGTCGGTGAGCTTCTGCACGTCGGCACCGGAGATGACGTCCTCGCCACCGTCGTGCTTCTTGCGCAGGCGGTTGACCAGCTCGGCCCGCAGGATGTCGATCTTGCCGTGCAGGATCCGGCGCTGGTAGGAGATCTCCTGCTCCTCCTCCGTCAACTGGGCGATCAGGTCCTTGAGCTCCTGGTCGTCGAGCGAGCCCAGGTCGGGGAAGGTGTCCATCGGTCTTCTCCTCTGGCGGAAGGTGGCGGCGGCGAGCTGGTGACCCGCGACGGCGCCCCGCCCGCGCCGCGCCCTCAGGCGGTAATCGCGCCGGGCGCCGAGCATACCAGCGACAGACGCAGGGTCAAGCTGAGCTTGAGGGTGGGCGAACGCCTGCAGGGGGCCCAATTCGGCCCTCGCGCGCCTGCGCTAGTCCATCGTGGAGATACTGGAGGGTGGCGGCCAGCACGAGAGCCAGGCCGACCCACAGGCAGATGACGGCGATCGCGTGCAGGCCGATCATGGCGAAGAACGCTGCCGACATCACCGGCCACACTCCCGCACGCCCCCACCAGTTGATCGGCAGGTCGATGCCCCGACGCACGGCGATCTGGGACAACCCGAGCACCGACGCTTCTCTCAACGCGAGCAACGCGAGTCCGATTCGCGGCAGCAGCTCGAAATCCCAGCACACGACGAGGCCACCCAGGACGAACAGGCGATCGATGAACGGATCCAACAGCGTGCCCAGGCGGCTGTACTGACCCGTCAGTCGCGCGGCGATGCCGTCCAGGTAGTCCGACCACCCCACGATGGCGTAGATCACGGCAGCCGCGGTGTCCCGGCCGGTCCGGCTGGAGAGCGCGAGCACGAGGAACACGGGGATGAGCGCCAGACGGATGGCGCCGATGGCGTTGGGGACGGTCAGCGGGCGCAGGGGGGCGCCGGGCTCGGTCTCCGGCGGCGGGGGGCCCGAGCGATCCAGACCGCTGAGCCGGCGGAACGTGAGGCGCGCGCGCCGCACGGCCGAGCTGCCCTCGCGACCGGCGGCGGGAGAGCCACCGGTGCTCACGACAACCCACGCCACAGCTCGATCAGGGCCCGCGCGGCGTCGGCAATCGCCACCCGGCGCTCCTGGCGACCGTGGCGCACCTGGACGTCGAGCGCGCCCTCGGCCAGGCTGCGCCGGCCCACGACCGCTCGCAGGGGGCAGCCCAGCAGCTCGGCGTCGGTGAGCTTCTCGCCCGCACCCGCGTCGCGATCGTCATAGAGAACCTGCACTCCCTCGCCCACCAGCTCCGCCGCGAGTCGCTTGGCGACCTTGCGCTCCTCCCCCCCCGCCTTGCCCAGGGCGATGACCTCGATGTCCCAGGGCGCGAGCGCCGGCGGCCAGGATATGCCCCGGTCGTCGGCTCGCTGCTCGACCGCGGCGGCGACGATGCGCGCCGGTCCGACGCCGTAGGAGCCCATCCAGACGGGACGGCTGCGGCCCTCCTCGTCGAGGTAGGAGGCCCCCAGCGGCTCGGAGTAGCGCGTGCCGAGCTTGAAGATGTTGCCAACCTCGATGGCGGGCTCGATGGTGATGGCGCCGCCTCCGGGTGCCGTATCCCCGGCCTCCACCCGGCGCACGTCAGCTACCGCGAAGGAGAAGTCGCGCCCCGGCTCCACCCCGCAGAGGTGGGTGTCGGGTCGGTTGGCGCCGCACACCCAGCCGCCCCCCCCGGCCTCGGCCACGGCGCGATCGAGGACCACGGGGATCTGCGCCCCCACCGGACCGATGAACCCCGGTGGCCCGACATGGCGCTCCACCTCGCTGGCCTGCATGGCCCGGGTGGGCTGGCCGAGCTCGTTGCCCAGCTTGATCTCGTTGACCCGGTGATCGCCACGAACCACGATCAGCAGCGGGCCCCGCTCCTCGGCGATCACCGGCACCGCCTTCAGCACAGCGCTTGGAGCCACGTCGAGGGCGCCGGCCACCTCCTCGACGGTGCGCAGCCCGGGCGTGGAGGTCTCCCGGGGGGCGTCGAGGGCTCCCGGGCGCTCTGCGGGGAAAGGCTCGGCGCTGGCCACCTCGACGTTGGCGGCGTAGCCCGGGGCCAGGGCCACCTCGTTCTCCCCGGCCGGGCACGGCGCCATGTACTCGTGGGCACCGAATCCGCCCATCATCCCCACGTCGGCGTGTACCCGGTACCAGCGCAGGCCACAGCGATCAAAGATGCGGTCGTAGGCCTCGATGTGGCGCTGGTAGCTGGCCTCGAGGCCATCCGCATCACGGTCCAGCGAGTAGGAGTCCTTCATGACGAACTCGCGGGTGCGCAGCACGCCGGCCCGGGGCCGCGGCTCGTCGCGCTCCTTGGTCTGGAAGTGGTAGAGGACCATCGGCAGGTCGCGGTAGGAGCGCACCACCTGGGCGGCGTGGAGGGTCAGGATCTCCTCGTGGCTCATGGCGAGTACGAGATCCGCGCCCCGGCGATCGGTGAGCTTGAACAGCTCGTCGATGGCGTAGCGGCCGCTGCGCCTCCACGGGTCGGCGGGCAGCAGCACGGGCATGAGCATCTCCTGGCCGCCGATGCGGTCCAGCTCGGAGCGGATGATCCCGACGGCCCGCTGGTGCACCCGCCAGCCGGCCGGCATCCAGCTCCAGAGTCCCGCCCCGATCTGCCGGACGAGGCCGGCTCGGACCATCAGCCGGTGCGACAGCGCCTCCGCGTCGGCCGGTGGGTCGCGCTCGGTGGGGAGCAGGGTGTGGGACAGGCGACTGAGCACGGCGCGACGCGAACGTTAGAGCGCGGCGGCTGAGCGCCCGCTCGGGACCCCGGCCCACGCTCTGGTAGAACCCGCAAGGATCGCCTGCGCAGGCGGTCGGCGCGCGCTCCCACCAGCGACCACAGGAGTCCCCATGGCCTACGACGTTCCCGAGTTGCCCTACGGCTACGACGCGCTGGAGCCCCACATCGACGAGGCGACGATGAAGCTCCATCACGACAAGCACCACAAGACCTACGTTGACAAGGTCAACGCGGCACTGGAGGGCACCGACCACGCCGACCGTCGGATCGAGGAGGTCATCGCCAACCTCGACGCGGTGCCCGAGGACAAGCGCTCGGCGGTACGCAACAACGGGGGCGGCCACCTCAACCACAGCCTGTTCTGGGAGAGCATGAGCCCCGACGGCGGCGGCGCCCCCGAAGGCGAGCTGGCCTCGGCCATAGACAAGGCCTTCGGCTCCTTCGAGGGACTCCAGGAGAAGATCAACGCCGCTGGCGCCAACCAGTTCGGCTCCGGCTGGGCGTGGCTGGTGCTCGACGGCGGCGGTCTCGCCGTGGTCGGCACTCCCAATCAGGACAATCCCGTCTCCCAGGGCAAGACCCCTCTCCTAGGCGTGGACGTCTGGGAGCACGCCTACTACCTTAAGTACCAGAATCGGCGACCGGACTACCTCTCGGCCTGGTGGAACACGGTCGACTGGTCGGTGGTGGCCAAGCGCTTTGACACCGCGCGCTGAGCCGGCGGGTCGCTGACGGCGGGCGGGTCGCGCGCCCGGGCGACCGGCCCGGGCGGCCAGCGGCAGCGGCACCGCGCCGGTGGCCCGGGATCGGGCCTACCCGCAACCTCTGCCGCTACCCTGCGTTTTCTCCCCTGACGGCCGGGAGCATTGCCCGCCCGCGGATCTCGCGCGCCGTCCCCTCTCGCCATGCGCTGCCCGCCGTTCTCTGCCCTGCACCCATCCGGGACGCCATCGCGGGCGCTGCCCGCCATCAGGCTGCTTGGCGCGCCGACCTCCGCCGCCGTGGGGCTCGGACCGCATCGCCGCCGCCCCGCCGCTGTTGTTGACGGGGATGCTGTGACCCGCTGAGGGCCACGACGACTCTCGACCAAGGAGCACCCGACCACCATGACCCGATCGCTCAGACTGCTCGCCGCCGGCGCGCTGACGCTCGCCGCCCTGGGGGCGTCGGCTGCTCCGGCCTTGGCGTCCAAGACCCAGGAGTCGATCTTCCAGGACGACGGGCTGCTCGGCGGCACCAACCTCGGCGCGCAGACCGGGGCCATGAGCCAGCTCTCCCAGCTTGGGGTCAAGACCGTACGCGTGCTCGTCCACTGGACCGATCTGGCTCCCAACCCGCACTCCTCGCGCGTCCCCCACGTCAACCTGTCGAGCCCCTCCGCCTACCGCGGCTGGGAGCGCTTCGACCACATCGCCCGGCTCGGGCAGATGCTGGGCATTCGTGTGAGCCTGGACCTGGTGGGCGGAGTGCCCAACTGGGCCCAGACCGGCATCTGCCGGTCGACCAACGCCGTCGTGCGCAGCGAGTGCACGCCCAGCCCCGGCCGCTTCCACCAGCTCGCCGTGGCGGCGGGCATCCGCTACTCGGGCAGCTACCCCGACGGCAACGGTGGGACCCTTCCCCGCATCGGTTCCTGGCAGGTGTGGAACGAGCCCAACCAGTCAGGATGGCTCTCGCCGCAGCTCAAGCGCACCTCCCGCGGCGTGATCCTGGCCAGCCCGCTGCTCTACCGGCGCCTGGCCCTGGCCGAGATCTCCGCGCTCTACGCCACGGGCCACGGCGCCGACCGCATCCTCGTCGCCGACACCGCGCCGCTGGGCGCCAGCTACGGCCGTCCGGGTGACCTCAGCCGTAAGAACACGGCCCCCGCGGAGTTCCTGGACGCGGTGTTCTGCCTGGACAGCCACCTCCACCGCCTGCGCGGCACGGCGGCCCGCCAGCAGGGCTGCACCGGGCGCATACAGAAGCTTCGGGTCACCGGCTTTTCCCACCACCCCTACGAGCAGGGTGGCGGCTTCTCCCCCACCCATGCCGTCAAGAGCGACGAGATCACCATCAACCACGCCAACCGCCTCGAGCGACTCCTCGACGCGGCGGCCCGCAACGGGGCAATCACCGGCCCCCGGCTGCCGATCTACTACACCGAGTACGGCTTCCAGACCAACCCGCCCGACCAGCTGCTCGGCCTGCCCCTCAACGAACAGGCCCTGTTCATCAACGAGTCAGACTGGATCGCGTTCAACGACCCGCGCATCATGGGCGTGGCCCAGTACGCGCTGGCCGATGATGCCAGCATCTCGGGCTTCAACACCGGCCTGGAGTTCAACGACGGTAGGCGCAAGCCGTCGTATGACGCCTACCGGCTGCCCATCTACGTCGTCAAGCACCGGGGCGGCGTGCTGGTCTGGGGCGAGGTCCGTCCGGGTGACCACACCCAGCTGCAGAGCGTCGCTATCCAGACGCGCTCGGGCCGCACGTGGACCACCCAGGCCACCGCGCAGACGGCGGACTTCAACGGCGCGCCGAACGCAGGCGGCTTCTTTGAGAAGAAGCTCAACGGCGTCGCCCCGGCCTATCGGGTGATGTGGGTCGCGCCGGACGGGACGACGTTCACCAGCCGCAGCGCCCAGGCGGCCGCGCATTGACCTTGGGCCAAACTGCTTCCGGGCCCGCCGCGGCCTGGAAGCGGTGCCCGTCCGCCCTGCCCGGCGGCGGTTCAGCCGCGGCTGAACCGCCGCCCAGACACGGGGGAGACCGTCTCGTCCAGCTGGGGGCGCACGGCGCTGAGCAGGGCGGTGTCGTTTTGCTCATCGGCCGCGGCCCGGGCCTCCATTGCGGCGAGGCGCTCGGGCGTAAGCTCGCCCGCGTTCTCAGCCTCGATCTGCTCCAGCCAGGCGGCACCCTCAGCCTGCTCGGCGGCGTCGACCTGGATGCGCCGGGACGTCGCGTACTTGTCGATCTCGGCGAACAGCGCGTCGACCAGCTGCTCTTGAGGAACCTTGCGCAACGCCTTTCCCCGAGAGAAGATGAGGCCCTCGTTGCGGGCACCGGTGATCCCGAAGTCGGCGTGGGAGGCCTCGCCGATCCCGTTGACCGCGCAGCCCAGCACGGCTACCTCGATCGGGTCGTCGTAGGCGCGCAGGCGCTCCTCGATCTCGGTGACCACCGTGTCCATGTCGAACTGCAGGCGCCCGCACGTCGGACAGGCGATGAGCACGGGACCGCGCTCGCGCAGGCCGAGGGCCTTGAGGATCTCCCAGGCGACCTTGACCTCCTCCTCGGCGTGGAAGGTCGACAAGGAGATGCGGATGGTGTCGCCGATGCCGTCGGCGAGCAGCGTGCCCAGGCCAACCGAGCTCTTCAGCGACCCCGACCACTTCGTCCCCGCCTCGGTGATCCCGAGGTGCAGCGGGTAGGGGATGCGGGCCGCGAGCAGCCGGTTGGAGGCGATCGTGTTGGGCACGCTCGTCGACTTGATGGAGACCTTGAAGTCGCGAAAGTCCAGGCGCTCCATGAGCTCGACGAACTCGCCGGCGGCAGCGACCAGCGCCTCGACCGGACTCTCGCGCTCCAACGCGTGCAGATGCTTGGGCAGTGAGCCCGAGTTGACGCCGATGCGCAGAGGGATACCGGCCTGCTCGGCGCGGCGGACGACCTCGGCCACCTTGTCGGGGCCGCCGATGTTGCCCGGGTTGATGCGCACGGCGTGGGCCCCGGCATCGATGGACTTCAGGGCCAGGGTGTGGTTGAAGTGGATGTCGGCGATGATCGGGATGGGCGACTCCCGCACGATCGTCCGCAGGGCATCGACGTCCTGCTCGCGGGGGACGGCGAGGCGGACGATGTCGGCACCGGCCTCAGCCACCTCGCGAACCTGGGCCAAAGTGGCCGACAGGTTGGCCGTCTCGGTCTTGGTCATCGTCTGGATGGCCACCGGGGCACCCGCGCCGATGGGGACGCCACCGACGTTGATCTGGCGCTCGGAGGGCATGGGTCGAGTGTAGGAGCCGGTCGTGGCGGGTCGGGGGCGCCAGTCTGCTGGGATCGGGTTGGGTTCTCGTGAGAACCTGCGCGGTTCACAGCGGGGCAACGTCGAGCCGCGGGTGGCGACGGAGGATCGCCGCTTTGTCCCGCCCATTCGGAGGTTGCTCATGTCCCGACCGTCCGCCGTCCGCCCGCGCGGTCGGTACATCGCCGCCGCCCTGGGCGCCGTGAGCGCCTTTGCCGTGCTGCCCGTCGCCGCCTCAGCGGCGATCACGGCGCCGCCCGGTTTTCAGGTCTCGACCTTCGCGTCGAGCACCACCCTGTCCAAGCCCGACGACATCGTCCGCCTCGACGGCCATCTGTTCGTCACCTGGCAGAACAACGCCGGCGCCGATGGCCTGCCCGCCGGCTCGGCCAGCACCGTTGTCGAGTACTCCGACTCGGGCGCCACGGTCAACCAGTGGACGATCACCGGGCGTGTCGACGGCCTGGGTGCGGACCCGGTCAAGCATCGGATCTACGCGACCATCAACGAGGACCAGAACTCGAGCTTCGAGATCATCGACCCCAACGCGTCGGCCGCCGCGCAGTTGCAGGCGCTGAGCTACTCTCCGGCGCCGGTCGGGGGCTTCCTACCCCACGGCGGCGGCACCGACGCGGTCTCCGTTGACGGCTTCGGGAACATCCTCGTGACCGCCTCCAACCCGGGCGGCGGCACGCCCACCGACACTGCGTCGGTCTACAAGGCCACCGTCAACACGGGGCCAGCACGGTCGCGCTGACCAAGGCCGAGAACAACAACGCGACGGGCGTGGCCGACGGCAACAACCCCGGCGGTCCGACGCTGACGCTCAACCTGAGCGACCCTGACTCCAACGCCATTGTCCCCACCACCAGCCCGCGCTTCGCCGGCGATCTTGCGCTGGGTAGTCAGGCCGATGGCGTGCTGGTCTTCGCACCCCTGCCGCTGGGCAGCCCGACGCCGGGATCCAGCCTGGCTCGGCTCAAGCTGAGCAACGGCGCCCCCGCTCTCCCCCCCACCCTCGACGACGTGCGCTGGGCCCGCCAGGACGGCGGAGCCTTCTACGTGGTCGATCAAGGCGGCGGCGTCATCTACAAGGTGACGGGCTCCTTCCAGGCTGGGCAGGCGCTGGGTTCCCAGCCCACCGACGCGGCCAATCCGCCCTTCGTGGGCAACATCGTCAACGTCAACCTGGCCGACGGCACCCTGACCCCGTTCATCACCGGTCTGAACTCACCCAAGGGCCTGCTCTACGTAAGCCCCGCCGACAGCGGCGGCACGCTCGTCGGTCCCGCCGGCCCAGCCGGCCCGGCCGGGAGCCCCGGCGGGATCGGCCCCGTCGGCCCCGCGGGTCCGATTGGCCCCGCCGGTTCCCGGGGCACACGCGGCCCCGTCGGTCCCCGTGGGCCGGCCGGGAAGGGCTCGTTCCGGGTTCGGTGCACGGTGGGCAAGAAGCGCCGCATCGTCTGCACCGTGACTTCGACCCGGAGCTCGGCGCGAGGCGCGGCGGTGCGGCTGCGCCTCGTCCACGACGGGACGCTGCTGGCCATCGGCCACGGTCGCCTCGGCCGGTCGCTGCGCCTGCGCCGGACCGGACGTCACGCCGCCGGCCAGATCACCGCGCTGATCACGGCCAACGGGCAGACCGCCGCGCAGGCCGTCCGCCTCTAGACGCTGGCCGGCCGGGTCGGGCGCTTGACGCCCAGCCCGGCCCCGCCCGCCGGTGCCCGGTGGTCGGGTCAGCTGTACATGCCCTCGATGGCCTCACCGTACTTCTCGAGAATAGGCTTGCGCTTGAGCTTCATCGTCGGGGTGAGCTCGTCGCCACCGGGCAGCCAGTCGCCCGCGACGAGGTGGAACTTCTTGATCTGCTCCACCCGGGCCAGCCGGGCGTTGGCCTTCTCGACCCCCTCCTGGACCTCTGCGCGCATGCGCTCGTCGGTGGCCAGCGCCTCCAGCGAGGTGTCCTGCAGGCCCTGCTGGGAGGCCCACATGGGCGCGAAATCGGCGTCCAGGACGATCAGCGCAGTGTTGTAGGGCCGCGCGTCACCGATCGTGCACGCCTGGCCGATGAGCGGGCTGGCCGCCTTCAGCGTGGACTCGATGTTGGCCGGCGACATGTTCTTGCCCGCCGCGCTGATGATCAGCTCCTTCTTGCGGTCGACGATGCGCAGATAGCCGTCGTCGTCGACCTCGCCGATGTCCCCGGTGCGCAACCAGCCGTCGTCGGTGAAGGTCTCGGCCGTCTTGTCGGGCAGGTTGCGGTAGCCGACCATGACGATGTCGGATCTCATCAGCACCTCGCCGTCGGAGTCCAGACGGATCTCCACGCCGGGCACCGCCGGCCCGACCGTGCCGATCTTGACCTTCCCCGGCGGATTGACGGTCCCCCCGCCACAGGTCTCAGACATTCCCCACAGCTCGGCCAGCGGCAAGCCCAGGGCGTGGAAGAACTCGAGCACCTGCGGCGGCGTTGGCGCCGCCCCGACGTTGATGGCCACCACCTGGTCCAGGCCGAGCTGGACCCGCAGCTTGGCGAAGATCGCCTCGTCGGCCGCGGCCACCCGGGCCGCCAGCTCCTCGGGCACCGGCTGGTCGGACTGCTCCAGGCGGACCTTCTCCACCGACGCCTCGATCGCCGCCTGGGTGGCCTGACGCTGCTCGTCGGGCTGGCCGGCGATCATCGCCTCCAGCCCGGCCTTCAGCTTCTCCCATATGCGCGGGACGGCGAAGAACCAGTTGGGCCTGACCTGGGGCAGGAGGGCCACGATCTCGCGCGGATTCGGACAGCAGGTGACGGTGAACCCGAACATGATCGGGAGGTAGTGATGCGCGCCGCGCTCGGCGATGTGGGCGGCCGGCAGCCACGAGATGACCCGCGAGCCCTCGGGGAAGTCGACGATCTCCTCGATCGCCTGCATGGCCGAGAGCAGGTTGCGGTGGCTGAGCTCGACGCCCTTGGGCGGCCCGGTGGTCCCCGAGGTGTAGATCAGGGTGAGGATGTCGTCCGAGGTGGCCCGGGCGATCGCTGCCTCGGCGTCGAAGGCGTCCTCGCCCGATCCCTCGACCTCGGCCAACGACAGACAGCCGTCGGGTGCCTCGCCATCGATGACGATGATGTGCTCGAGGCCTGGGAGCTCCTTGCGCGCTTCGAGCATGTTGACCAGGGAGGCCTGCTCGACGATCGCCACGCGGGCATCGGCGTCGGAGACGACGAACTCGATCTGGTTGGGCGCGTAGGTCTGATAGATCGAGAACGGCGTGGCGCGCAGCGTTACCACGGCCAGGTCGGCGACGTGGAACTCCGGACGGTTGGAGAGCATGATGCCCACGCAGTCGCCGGGGCCGACTCCCAGGCGGGCCAGGCCGCCGGCCAGGGCGTCGACGCGCTCGCGCAGCTCGCCCCAGGTCAGGGCCATCGCGTCGTCGACGGTGCGCACGGCGACCCGGTCAGCGTGCGTGCGGGCAGTGCGATGGAAGGCCTCGCCCAGGGTCCGGGCGTCCAGCGCCCGCTGCACCGGCTCGTGGGTGACCGTGCTCGACTCCATGCTTTTCCCTGCTCCTCTCCCTGACCCGTGGTTGCGGCGGGAACGCTACAGCAGCCGCCCGGGGCGAGGAGCACTCGCCTGACGGCCTGTCAGTGGGTCAGTCCGAAGTTGCTGTCGGACAGGCGGTGAATGTCGTTGGACAGCCCGATCGCGAAGAGCATGAGCACCAGCCCCACCCCGACCACGCTTGCGCGCTCGAGCACCGCGAAGGGGATCGCGCGGCCGCGCACCTTCTCGGCCAGCGCCCAGAAGATGTGGCCGCCGTCGAGGGGGAGGAACGGGAACAGGTTGACGATGGCCAGCGACAGGGAGATGAAGGCCAGCAGGGTCAGTGCGTCGTAGAGGCTGACGCTGAACAGCTGCTGGGTGCGGCTCGATGTGCCGACGATCCCGCTGAGCTGCTTGCGCTGCTGAGAGTCAAGGATGCGCCCGAAGATGCCCAGCGTGGCCGAAGTCACCCGCCACATCCCCGAGACGCTCTTGCCGATGGCCTGCACCGGCGAGACGTGGCGATAGTCCGCAGCGTAGAGATCGAAGGTGAAGCCCAGTCGGGTGGCACGAATGGCGGGTGTGGCGTCGTAGGCCGGGAAGAGGGAGAACTGCACGCGCTCTCCGCCACGGAGCACGACGACATGGGCTGGCGTGCTCGCCCGGCAGTCGGGCGTCGGCGGCCCGGCGCAGTGGTGGCCGGTGATCGCAGCATGCAACGCATCGAGGTCGCCGCGGCTCCCGTCGACGGAGAGCAGCCGATCGCCCGGACGCAGCACGCCGGCCGCCGGCGCCCCTCGCTCGATCGCTCCCACCGCGCTCACCGGCCGGGGTTCGCCCTTAAACGCGTAGAGCCCCCACAGCAGCGCGAAGGCCACCACGACGTTCATCGCCGGTCCGGCCGCGATCACCGCCACCCGCTTCCACACCGGTTGGCGCAGGTAGGCGCGGGGGAGCACCTCGGCGGGCAGCTGCTCGTGGGGGCTCATCCCGCTGATCTTCACCAGCCCCCCGATCGGCAGCGACCCCAGGCAGTACTCGGTCTCCCCCCGCCGGCGGCGCAGCAGGTAGGGCGGGAAGAACAGCGAGAAGCGCTCCACGCGCATCCCCACTGCCTTGGCCACGGCGAAGTGGCCGAGCTCGTGCAGGACGATCAGCACGGAGAAGCCGGCGATGGCCAGGACCCAGCTCACGGTTGGGCCCTCCCGCCGGTGCTCATACCCAGGCCCCCTGTGACACGAGCTCGGTGGCCACCTCGCGGGCGCTTCGGTCGGCCCGATAGAGCGATTCGAATGCGTGCACCGAGCCCGCGGGGACCTGCTCGAGGGTCGCCTCGATCACCGGGGCGATGCCGCAGAAGCCCAGCCGTCTCCCCAGGAACGCGTGTACGGCCACCTCGTTGGCGGCGTTGAGCACGCAGGGCCCCGTACCCCCCGCGGCGGCCGCCTCCCGGGCCAGGCGCAGGCAGGGGAAGGCGGCTTCGTCGGGCGCCTCGAAGGTCAGCGCGCCGAGGTGTACGAGATCGAGCTGGGGTACGGGTACGTCCACGCGCTCGGGGTGGTGCAGGGCATAGGCGATCGGCACCCGCATGTCCGGGTGGCCCAGGTGGGCCAGGGCGGCGCCGTCACAGAGGGTGACCAGCGCGTGGACGATCGACTGGGGGTGGACGATGACGTCGAGGCGGTCGTAGGGGACCCCGAACAGATGGTGGGCCTCGATGAGCTCTAGGCCCTTGTTCATCAGGGTGGCCGAGTCGATGGTGTTCTTGCCGCCCATGGCCCACGTGGGGTGGGCGAGGGCCTGATCCACCGAGACGTCGGCCATCTCGGCCGCGCTGCGCCCGCGGAAGGGGCCGCCCGAGGCGGTGAGCACCAGCCGCTCGATCGTCCCCGGGCGCTCAGCGTTGATGAGCTGGTGCAGGGCCGAGTGCTCGGAGTCCACCGGGATGACCTGGGCCCCGGTGGCCTCGGAGAGCTGGATGACGAGCTCTCCGCCGACAACGAGCGACTCCTTGTTGGCAAGCGCGAGGTCGATCCCCTCGGTGAGAGCGACGACCGTGGGTCCGAGCCCGGCGGCTCCGACAAGGGCGTTGAGCACGAGGTCGGCGCCGGAGCGCTGGACGAGCTCGACAAGGCCCTCGGGCCCACCGAGGACCTCCCCCCCGGTCCAGGACTCGGCGGCCCGCGCCGCGGAGTCCAGATCGGCCAGCCCGATGCGGTCCACCTCCCATTCTCGCGCCTGGGCGACCAGCGCCTCCCACGAGCCTCCGGCGGCCAGCCCGACGAGCTCGAGATCCTCGGCCCGGGCCACCACGTCGAGGGCCTGGGTGCCGATGGAGCCGGTCGACCCGAGGATGAGCAGGCGGCGGGACACGGCGGGGCCAAGTTTGGCAGGACCGGCGCGGTGGTCGGCGCGGGAGTCAGCCCGGCGGCGACTGCCTCACACGATGGCCCGCCAGACCCAGTAGCCGACAACGAGGGCGAACAGCGCGGCGTCGAGGCGGTCCAGCGCCCCCCCGTGGGCCCCGAACAGCCGGCCGGTGTCCTTGGTTCCCGCCTCGCGCTTGACGAAGGACTCGAACAGGTCGCCGACCGGCGCCGCGACGGCCACCCCGACTCCAAGCAGGACCGCATCGGCGGGCGCCAGCCAGTCCTGGTAGAGCTTGGCGAAGTACACGCCGGCCACGGTGGCGACCATGCCCACCAGAAGGCCCTCGAGCGTCTTCTTGGGCGAGATGCCCGGCGCCAGTGGCCGCCGACCCCACGTCCGGCCGCCGAGGTAGGCGCCCGTATCGCCAACGAAGGTCCCCACCAGGACGTCGACGACGATCCCGCCTCCGTGCGGGAGTCCCCGCAGCAGGACGGCGTGGGCCACGGCGAGGCCGATCCAGACCACGCCCAGCATCGTGATGGCCATCGCCACCGTCGCATCGCCCTGGCGCGGGGTCAGAGCGGTGACCGCGAAGATCACCGGGATAGATGCCGCCAGGGCCAGCATGACCTGGGACGGCCCTCCGGCCGCCGCGGCCAACACGAGCCCGATCACCGAGATCATCGCCGCCAGCCGTGCGGGCCGGACCGACCCGTACATCAAGAACAGCTCGTGCAGGCAGACGAAGGCCAGGCCGGTGACCCCGACGGCGAACACCGGGCCGCCGAAGTAGACGATGAGGATCGCGAAGGCGATTGCCGGGAGGGCGGCGAGGACGCGGGCCGAGAGGTCCGAGCGGCCGTTGCGCTGGCCCGCGGCGCGGGCGCGGCGCTCGCCGGGTGGGCGCCGGCGCGCCCGCGGCCCCGCCCGTTCGCTGCCCGGGCCGCGTCGGGCCCCCGAGCCGCCCCGGGTGGCCATCAGCGGCCGCCGAAGCGGCGGCGCCGCGCGTCGTACTCGAGCAGCGAAGCCTCCAGATCGACGCGGGAGAAGTCCGGCCACAGGGCCTCGGAGAACACCAGCTCGGCGTAGGCCGCCTGCCAGAGCAGGTAGTTGGACAGCCGCTGCTCGCCCGAGGTGCGGATGATGAGGTCCGGATCATGCATGTCCGGGGCGTAGAGTGCAGCCGCGAACTCCTCCTCGGTGGAGCCGTCAAAGCCCCGCGCCGCGTCGAGAATCTCCGCGCGCCCGCCGTAGTTGAAGGCGATGAACAGGGTGATGCGGCTGTTCGTCGCGGTCAGCGCCTCGGCCCACTCCATGCGCGCCCGCAGGTCCTCGGCCACCGGCGCTGAGCGCCGGCCGATGAAGCGCATGCGCACGCCCTCGGCGTGCAGCTCGGGTGTCTCGCGGTCGATGCGCTCGGCGAACATCGCCATCAGCCCAGCGACCTCGTCATCGGAGCGCGCCCAGTTCTCCGTGGAGAACGAGTAAACGGTCAGCTCCTCGATGCCCAGATCGACGGCGTCGCGCAGTCGCGCCTTGACGGTGTCGGCCCCAGCCCGGTGCCCGTCGACGACGGGCAGCCCGCGTTGCTTGGCCCAGCGCCCGTTGCCGTCGGTAATGATGGCGACGTGGCGCGCCCGCTCGAAGGCCGGCGCCACTAAACCTCGAGGATCTCGGCTTCCTTGCCCTTGAGCACGGCATCGAGCTCTGACACCCGGGCGTCGGTGAGCTTCTGCAGCTCGCCCTCGCCGCGGCGTTCGTCGTCAGCTCCCGCCTCGCCGGCCTCCTTGAGCTCCCGGAGGTCGTGCATGCACTCGCGGCGGATGTTGCGGATGGCAACGCGCCCCTCTTCGGCGATGTGACGCACGACCTTGACGAGCTCGCGCCGGCGCTCCTCGGTCAGGTCGGGGATCGACAGCCGGACGATCGCGCCGTCGTTGGACGGCGTCAGGCCCACGTCGGACTCCATGATGGCCTTCTCGATCTGGCGGATCGAGCCCTTGTCGTAGGGCTGGATGGTGATCAGGCGCGCCTCGGGCGCCGAGATCGTCGCCAGCTGCTTGAGCGGGGTCTGGACCCCGTAGTAGTCGACGTTCACCCGGTCCAGCAGGGCCGGACTCGCCCGGCCCGTGCGCACCGTCCCGAACTCCTGTCGCGTCGTGTCCACCGACTTTGCCATGCGCTCGCCGGCGTCGGCCAGCAGGTCTTCGATCATGCTCATGGCGTGCTGCTCACCTCCCTCACGGCGTGCGGACGAGGGTGCCGACCTCGGCGCCCAAGACTATGCGAAGCACGTTGGCCTCGTCGTCCATGTCGAAGACGGTGATGGGCAGCTTCTGCTCCATGCAGAGGGTGAGCGCCGTGGTGTCCATCACGCGCAGGCCGCGGCGTACGGCATCCATGTGAGTGATCTCGCCGATGAACTCGGCGTCGGCCTCGACGTTGGGATCGGCCGTGTACACCCCATCGACCCCGTGCTTGGCCATCAGGATCATCTCGGCGTGGATCTCCAGCGCGCGCAGGGCGGCGGCGGTGTCGGTGGTGAAGTGCGGGTTGCCCGTGCCGGCGGCGAAGATCACCACGCGCCCCTTCTCCAGGTGGCGCAGGGCCCGGCGCAGGATGTAGGGCTCGGCGACCTGCGGGATGTTCAGCGCCGACTGCACACGGCAGTGAACACCGGCGTGCTCCAGTGCGTCCTGCAGGGCCAGCGCGTTGAGGACGGTGGCCAGCATGCCCATGTAGTCGGCCGTCGCCCGGTCCATCCCGGCCGCCGCCCCGGCCATGCCCCGGTAGAGGTTTCCCGCCCCCACCACCACGGCGATCTGCACACCGCGGCCCGAGACGTCGGCTATCTGTGCGGCGATGGCGCGCAGCCGGGCCGGATCGGTGCCGAACTCCAGATCGCCCATCAGCGCCTCGCCGGAGAGCTTGAGCAGGATGCGGCCAAAGACCGGGTGATCGCCGGGACCGCGGTCGTGCGACGCGGATCGCGGCATCGTGCTTCGACCCGGCTGCGCGGCGGCCACGTCAGTCGCCGACGGCGAAGCGCTCAAAGCGGCGGATGATCACGTTCTCGCCCGTCTTGGCCGCCACCTCGTCGCGCAACTGGGCGATGGTCTTGCCGTCGTGCTTGTCGGCGTTGACGTGCGGCTGGTTGAGCAGGACCACCTCTTGCATCCACTTACGCAGCTTGCCCTCGGCGATCTTGGGCCGCACCGCCTCGGGCTTGTCGGCGGCCTCCTGCTCGAAGACTGACAGCTCGCGCTCCCGTGCCTGCGGATCGACGTCCTCCTCGGAGACGAAGCGCGGTGCCGCGGCAGCGACGTGCAGAGCGAGCTCGCGGGCAAAGGCGACGAACTCCTCGTTGCGCGCGACGAAGTCGGTCTCGCAGTCGACCTCGACAAGGACGCCGATCTTCGCGTTGGCGTGCACGTAGCTCTGGACTGTCCCCTCCGAGGCGACGCGCTCACCCCGGTCCTGGATGCGCTTGCCCTGCTTGACCCGCAGCCACTCGATGGCCTTCTCGATGTCTCCTTCGCTCTCGGTCAGGGCGCGCTTGCAGTCCATCATCCCCGCGCCGGTCCTGTCGCGCAGGGCCTTGACGTCCTTGGCGCTGATCGCCTGGGTGGTCTCGCTCATGAGGACTCCGGAGGTCGTGAGGCGGGGTCGGACGCAGGCTCCGGGGCGCCGCTGGCGGCCGGCGCGGGCTCGCCAATCGCCTCGGCACCGGGCTCGTCCTCAAGGACGGCGGGCTCGGGCTCGGGGGCGACGGGCTCGGGCTCGGGGGCGACGGGCTCGGGCTCGGGCTCGGGCGCCTGGGTCTCCGGCGTCTCCGCCGCGGGTGCCGGCGCCTCGTCTTCGGCCGGGGCGGCCGGGGCCGGCGTCTCGGCCGCAGGCTCCGGGGCGACCGCCGGCGTCTTGGCCGGGGGCTCCGGGGCCGGCGTCGTGGCCACCGGCTGTGAAGCTGGCGTGGCCGGTGCCTTCGGCACGGGGGCGGCGGTGGTGCCGACCGGAGCGGTCTCGCCCGGGGTGGCGCCCGCGCCCTCTGCCTGGGCGGCGGCGGCGGCCGCCGCTGCCTCCTCCTCGGCCTCGCGCTTGGCCTGCTCCTCGGCCTCCTTGCGGGCCCGCACCTCGGCCTCCAGCCGCGCCTGCTCCTCGGCCTCCTTGCGCACTCGCTCCTCCTCGGCGCGGAAGACCGAGCGGCCCTCGGCGGCGACCTCACCGATCGCCGCGGCCACCAACGCGCAGGAGCGGATGGCGTCGTCGTTGCCCGGGATCACGAAGTCGATCCCGTCAGGGTCGCAGTTGGTGTCCACCAGGCCGATGATCGGGATGCGCAGGCGCTGGGCCTCGCGCACGGCGATGACCTCGGTCTTGAGGTCGATGACGAAGACGGCGTCGGGCACCCGCGGCATGTCCTTGACCCCGCCGAGATTGGCCCGCAGCTTGCCGAGGTCGGCCTCGGCGGCGAGGCGCTCGCGCGTGGGCAGGAGGCCGAGCTGGCCCTCGGTCTCGTAGCGCTCGAGGTCGTGCAGGCGCCCGATGCGCTGGGAGATGGTCTGGAAGTTGGTCAGCAGGCCGCCCAGCCAGCGGTGGTTGACGTAGGGCATGCCCGCCGCCTCGGCACTCTCGCGCACGGCGTCGCGCGCCTGCTTCTTGGTCCCCACGAACAGCACGATGCCGCCGCGATGCGCGAGCTCGGAGGTGAAGCTCCGCGCCTGCTCGATCAGCGCCTCGGTCTTGATGACGTCGATGAGGTAGATGCCAGCGCGCTCGCCGAAGATGAACCGGCGCATCTTCGGGTTCCAGCGGCGCGTCTGGTGGCCGAAGTGGACCCCGGCTTCCAGCAGCTCCTTGATGCCTGGTGAGGCCACGGTACTGCTCCCTTTGATCGGTGGTGAGGGCGAGGTCGCCCGGCGCCGGGACGGGGACCGGCGCCAGGATGGCGCCGGCAGGGCCCGCGGGCCACCGAACGGGTAGATGGACTGCTACAAGCGCCCAGTCTATCCGCAAGTTCCTCCGGGCTCGCGCGTTTACCGCGCTGCGCCGGCTCGGCCGATCAGCGCCCAGCGGACTCGAGCCGCGCCCGCTCCAGCGCCCGAGTCAGGTCGGACGGGAGCGGGGAGCGCACATCAATCCCCGCCCCGGTGACCGGGTGCTCGAAGCGAAGGCGCGTGCTGTGCAGGAACTGGCGCTCGAGCCCAAGCTGCCCCGCGGTCCCGTAGGTCGGGTCGCCCACGACGGGGTGGCCGATGGCCCGCATGTGCGCCCGGATCTGATGCGTGCGACCGGTCTCGAGGGATATCTCGAGCAGCGTGTGGGCGGGCAGCGCTTCGGCCAGGGAGAAGTGGGTTCGCGCCTCGCGCGGGTCGTCGGTGTCCACCGAGACCAGCCGTCGCGCGCGGCGATCGCGACCCAGGGGTGCGTCGATCGTCCCGTTGCGGGCGGGCGGACGACCCTCGACCAGCGCGAGATAGGTGCGCTGCACATGGCGGGCGGCCAGGGCGCGCTGCAGCGCGCGGTGCACGGCGTCGGAGCGGGCGACGACGAGCAGGCCCGAGGTATCGCGGTCCAGGCGGTGCACGATGCCGGCCCGTGCCGGCTCCGCCCCGCCGGCGGCACGCCCGGCGAGGGCCTGGGCCAGGGTGTGAGTCCGGTGGCCGGGGGCCGGGTGAACCACGAGACCGGCCGGCTTGTCGACGACTAGCAGGTGCTCGTCCTCCCAGGCGATCCGGACGTCGATGTGGGCCGGGCCGGCGTGCCCGGGATCGATGCTCGGCGCGCCGGCGTCGTCGACCTCGACCATCTGGCCGGCCTCGACGCGACGGCTGGGCGCGGTCGGTGCCCCGCCTAGGCGCACCCGTCCGGCCGCGATCAGCCGCTGGGCCTGGGCGCGCGATCCCACTGGGCCGGCGAGGAAGCGATCCAGGCGCTCGCCGTGGGCCTCGGCGCCGACCTGAAGGCGCCAGACACTGGCACTCTCAGTGCCCGCCACGGCGATCCGGGGCGAGCTCGATGACGCCCAGCAGGGCGACAACCCCCGCGGTGATGGCCGCATCGGCGACGTTGAAGGCCGGCCAGTGGGGCAGCTCGATGAAGTCCACGACCCCGGCGCCGCGCACCCGGTCGCACAGGTTGCCCACGGCACCTCCCAGCAGCAGTCCCGTGGGCAGCCACAGCAGTGGGCGCTGAAGGTGGGTGGCGAAGTAGGCGACCAGGACCACCACGGCAACCGCGATCAGCACGACAACGGGTGCCTGGCCCCCCGACAACAGGCCGAAGGCCACGCCCGAGTTATGGACATCGACAACGTGGATGCCGGGAAGCAGCGAGCGGCGATCCCCGGGCGCCAGAACGCTGGTCACCCAGCCCTTGGTGAGCTGGTCCACGACAACGACGAGGGCCACGACCACCGTCGCCCACATCACCGCGCGCTGCGTCCGCGCCGGCTCCCGGGCGGCCGCCTCGGACAGCGACCGTTCAGCGGCCATTGACCGCGCTGACCAGCGCGCCGCCGAGGAGCTGGAGGGCGAGGATGGCCACCATGGGACTGAGGTCGAGGGGACCGACCATGGGCAGCACCCGGCGAATGGCCCGCAGGGGGGGCTCGGCCAGGACGCGGAGGAACTCGATGACCGCATTCAGCGGGCGGCTGTAGGGGATCCGGACCCCGAAGGACAGCAGCAGGCTGAGGATCACCCAGGCGAAGATGATCAGCGTGTAGACGCCGATCAGCGCGGCGAGGTAGCCGGCGATGTCGTGGCGGCCAAACGCCGCCAGCGGCGCGCTCACCGGGGCGCGGCGATCGCGTCGGCCGCGGCCAGGAAGGCCGCGCGCAGCCCGGCCTGCTCGAGCGCGGCGAGGCCGCGGGCGGTGATCCCGCCCGGCGAGGTGACCTCCCGGCGCACGGCGAGGGTGTCCCCCTCGCGCGCCTGCAGCAGGACGCCGGTTCCGGCCATGGTCGCGGCGACGATCTCCGAGGCCAGGGGGGCGGGCAGCCCGTAGCGGATCCCGGCGTCGGCCATCGCCTCGGCCACGACGGCCAGATAGGCGGGGCCGACCCCGCTGAGGCTGGTGGCGACGTCGAGCAGCGCCTCGGGCAGCACGACGACGTGGCCCAGGCGCTCGAAGCGCTCCCGCAGGGCCTGCTCGCGATCGGCGGCCAGGCCCGGGTCGGCCGTCCACCCGATGACTCCGGCCCGTACGGCGACTGGCGTGTTGGGGATGGCTCGCGCCAGCTCGGCGTCTGGGTAGGCCGCCCGCAGGGCCTTCAGCCCGACGCCACCGAGCGTCGAGACGACGGTGCCCGTCCGGCCGGCCAGCTCCTGGGCCACCGCGGCCAGCCCAGCCGGCTTGTGGCAGAGCACCACGGCATCGACCCGTTCGGCCAGCTCCCGGTTGGAGCCCAGCGCCTCCCCGCCCAGCTCGGCGACCAGCCGTCGCGCCCGCCCCGAGCCGCTATCGGTGCAGAGCACGGGCTCACGCCAGCCCCGGGCCAGCGCCCCGGCAAGGTTTCCGGCACCGATAAGGCCGATGCGCATGGCCAGGACGGTAGCTGGCTGGGGGCGCACGCCGTGCCATGATCGGCCGATGGGTGGGTGGGAATGAGGCGGTCGGTCGGTCCGGGAACCGCCACGGCCGCGCCCAAAGCGTAGACGGCCTTTGCCGAGACGAGAGCGTCCGAGCATCATCTGATGCCGCAGGGCCGCCCGGTGGCTCGATTCACGGCGCGCTCTGCGACGATCGACCGCTGTGGAACGGGTTCGTGCCCGCCCCGAGCCGCTGTCGGTGCAGAGCACGGGCTCACGCCAGCCCCGGCCAGCGCCCCAGCAAGGTTCCGGCACCGATCACGCCGATGCCATGGGCAGGACGGTAGCTGGCTGGGCCCGCACGCCGTGCCATGATCGGCCCACATGGGTGGGTCGGGATGAGCCCGTCGGTCGGCCTGGGAATAGGCATGGCCGGGGCGACGGCGCTGGGCTCGCTCGTCGGGTTCCTCTACAAGCAGCGCGGCGCCGCCGAGTCTCCGCCGGTCCAGGCCAGCCGGCCGGTGGCCAGCTCGCTGGCCCTGTTTCGGTCGCGCTGGTACGTGCTGGGCCTGGGCGTGGCCATGGGTTCCTGGGGACTGCACGTCACCGCTCTCGCCCTGGCGCCGATCTCGCTGGTCCAGGCGACTATCGCCGGCGGGCTCGTGCTTCTCACTGCTGTGGCCAACCTCGGCTTCGGCCTCGACGTCTCCCGGCGCGAGCGGATCGGGGTGGCCGTGGCCGCCGTCGGCCTGGCCTTCCTGGCCGGGACCCTGGGGAGCACGGCCGGCGGTGCCCACGCCCACTACGCCGGCGGGGACCTCGCCCTCTACGTCGTCGCCCTGACCGTCGGCGCGACGATCCTGGCCGGTACGTCGGGCCGCGGGGCGCTTTCCCCCGGAGCAGCCCTGGGCATCTCCGCCGGCCTGCTCTGGGGCGCCTCGGACACCACCATCAAGGCGCTGTCGGGATCGTTGTCCGGGCTCGGGGCCGGCGTACTCCTCGACCCGCTGGCCCTGGTCATCCTCGCGCTCTCCCTCGTGGGCCTGTCGGTCTCGGCCCGCTCGCTGCAGGTGGGCCGGGCGGTGGCGGTGATCGCCGCCACCAGTGCGGCGGCCAACCTGACAACCATCGCCGCCGGGCCCCTGGTCTTTGGCGAGCGGCTCCCCCGCGGCGGCGTGGCCGGCCCCCTGCACGTTGTCGCCTTCGCCCTTGTCGTCCTCGCCGCCGCCCTGACCCCGGCGCTCGGAGGCGCCTCCGACCCGCCGCCAGAGCCGACCCCGGTGAGCCCTGGTTGAGGGCGTGGCCGCAGCCGCACTGCCAGCCCTGTGCGGCGTAGCACCCAACGGCCGCGTCGGTCGAGCTCAGCGCGCCGAGGTCCTACGCGCCACGAAGCACGCGCTCCACCGCGTCCAGCTGCGCCGAGGCGTGGTCCCGGCCGCGCCGGTTTGCGCGCCCCCGACCCCTCGACGTAGCCGGCGCGCAGCGTCCGTCCCGCGTGGAGCAGCCGCCGCCCGACGACGGAGGCGTGCCCGGCGAGCTCGAAGCCCTCCCAGGCCAGCTCGTGCAGTCCACCCAGGGCGTGGTCCCAGTCGTGGTCGCATAGCGGGAGCAGGGTGACGCCGAACCCGCGTGGCAGCCACCGAGTCATCGGGCTCCCGCTATGCGGGAGCAGGATGACGCGCTCGCTCCCTCCGTCGTCGAGCGTCATCGAGCTCCCGGGTGGAGGTCGAGTCGCCTCGGCGGGCGCCACCCCGGGCCGGCCATCGGGTCCGATGGCCGCCCGGGGGACTCCGCCCTCGCGGCGCCCCGGGCGCCACCGCCCTCGCAGCGCCCCGGGGGACTCCGCCCTCGCCCCGCCCCTGCGCCACCGCCCGCTGGCCGCTCTCAGACCCGCCGACGCACTCCCGGCGGTCGGACCGACCGGTCCGGGTCATCGGCAACGCGAAGCAGCCCCATCCCAGCCGCCACCGGCCTCACCGCCTGAGCGGGGCCGGCTCTCAGGCCTGGTTGAAGAAGCCCTTCTCGATCAGCCGCGCGCGCTCCTCGGCGGAGACCTCGACGTTTTGGGGGGTGAGGAGGAACACCTTGTCGGCGATGCGCTGCATGCCGCCGTCGAGGGCGTAGGTCAGCCCGCTGGCGAAGTCGATGAGACGTTTGGACAGATCGGTGTCGGAGGACTGGAGGTTGAGGATCACCGGGATGGCGTCCTTGAACTTGTCCGCCACGTCCTGGGCGTCGTTGAAGCTCTTGGGGATGACCAGATGGACGCGGATGTCGTTGCGCACGCCGTTGGTGCTGCGTGAGGGACCGACCGGTCGCAGGACCGAGGTGCGCCGGTCGGAGTCCTCGTCGGCGAAGATGTCGTCGATCTCGTCACGCCGGCGCCGGGCCGAGAGGCGGCGCACGTTGGGACGCTCCCGGTAGGTGTTCTCCAGCTCCTCCTCGGGCGGCAGGGCCCGGAGGTGGTCTTCCTCCTCGACGCGCGCGTCGTGATCCTCGGCCAGGCCGAAGTAGACGAGCGTTCGGTGCCAGGTGTCGCGCATGGCCATGGCCAGGTCCCTTTCGCCCGCGGACGGCCGGTTCCTGCCGCCAGGCGAGCGACCATTATGCCGCAGCGTGTCTACTCAGCGGTACAGGATCGTGCCGATCCGCACGATTGTCGCCCCTTCCTCGACCGCCACCTCGAAATCCTGGGAGGTGCCCATCGACAGTCGCGCCAGCCCCAGGCCGTTGGCCAGCTCGCGCAGGCGGGCGAAGTACTGGCGGCTCTGGGCCGGGTCTCGGGACGCGGGCGGCATGGTCATCAGGCCACCGACGCGCACCGGGCACCGGTCGACGAACGCGGCTGTCGCCCCGGGGTCGACGCCGGCCTTGCTCGGCTCGCCCGAGAGGTTGACCTCGACGAGGATCTCGGTGGCATCGGGGTCGCCGTGGCGAGCGAGCTGCTCCAGCGCGCTGTCGGAGGCCACCGAGTGGATCAGGCGCACCCGCCCGACCAGACCACGGACCTTGCGGCTCTGCAAGGCGCCGATGAAGTCCCACGTGAGCTCCGGCGCAGCCGCCTGCTTGGACGCGAGCTCCTGGGCCCGGTTCTCCCCAACGAGGGTGATGCCCGCCGCGACGAGGCCGGGAAGCGCCTCCGCCCCGAGGTACTTGACAGCGGCCAGCAGCTCGACCTCCGCCGGATCGCGGCCGGCCCGAGCGGCGGCGGCAGCGATCCGCCGGCGCACGACAGTCAGATTCGCGCGCACCCGGGCGGGATCGGGTGAGGCCAGCAGGGCTTCGGGGCGCACGGCGTCAGGCTCGGACCACCAGGCCGGCCTGGCGCCCGGTGGTCCCGCGATCGCGCCGATGAGAGAAGAAGAGAGCGGGGTCCGAGCAGATCGTGCACAGCCCGACGTCGTGGACGTCCCCGACGCCGGCCGCCTCGAGCTCCAGGCGAGCCACGCCGGCCAGGTCGATGGCCCGGCCGCGCCGTACCCCGGCGCGGTGGCGGGCGAAGGCGGCGCGCACGTCGTCGCCCACCTCGTAGCAGCAGGGCCGTGCCCCCGGACCGATGGCGGCGGCGATCGGGCCCGTGGACCCGAGCGCCCGCAACGCCGCGACGCCCTGGGCGACGACGCCGCCGGCCAGCCCCCGCCAGCCCGCGTGGACCATGGCCACCGCTCCCGGTGCGGCCAGGGCGATGGGCAGGCAGTCGGCGGCCAGGACGGTGGCGGCCGCGCTGTCGCGGTCGGTGGCCCGGCCGTCGGCGGCCACGGGGACAGCGTCGTCGTCGGGGGCATCGGCTCGGTGGCGGGCCACGCGCGCCCCGTGGACCTGTCGGCCGGCCAGCAGCGACGCTGGGCTGCCGTCGCCCGCCAGCCGGGCCGCCCGGGCCCGGTTCTCCACCACGCGTCCGGGCTCGTCGCCGGTGCCCGCCCCGAGGTTCAGGGATGCAAACGGGCCGTCGCTCACGCCGCCCCGGCGCGTGGTGAACAGCACTCGGGCCCCGGGCAGCTCGAGCTCGATGTGGCCCGAGGTCCATCCGAAGGGTGCGGGCAGGACGACAGCCTCGACGGTCGGGCTCACGTGGCCGACAGCTCGCTGTCGGCCAGCGGCTCGCACTTCCAGCGCGGGCGGTTCTCGCCGGCCATGGATGGTGATGCTACGTCGCCCCCTCGGCGGCGCGCAGGGCCGCCTGAAGCTCGGACTCGCGGCCGGGGGCCAGCTCGCCATCGAGGCGCTGCGCCAGGGCCCCGGCCAGCCCGCGTCCCACAGCGGGGCCCTGGGTCACGCCGGCGGCGAGCAGGTGGGTGCCGTCGATGCCCAGCCGGACGTGACGCAGCTCCGACAGCCAGCGCTGGGCGCGGGCCCGGGCCGGTCGCGGGCCGAGCGCGCCGGCCAGCGCGGCAGCCTCCACCGGCGTGTCGCCCAGCAGCTTTGCCCAGGCCGACGGGCGCGGGGCCGCCTCGGCCAGCGCCCTTCCCAGCGCGGGAGCATCGGCCGCCCCCCGGGCGCCGTCGCGAGCGCTTGAGTCCCGGGCCAGGCGGGTGAGCACGCGGCGTTGCGCGTCGGGCTCTGAGCGCGCGGCGAGGGCGCCGAGGATCAGGGTGTCGCGCCGCCCGTCGGCGGGCAGATCCGCCAGGGCCTGCGTGAGCAGGTCGGGGTCGGGGGCCGCGAGTCCGAGGGCGGCGAGGATCCCCAGGCGCCAGGCGTGGACCAGCGCCGCTGGGGCGCATGCCTCATCGGCCACCAGGGCGAGCTCGGCCGCCAGCCGCTGGGCCGAGACGGTGCCCAGCACGCCGGCGGCGGCTGCCGCCTGGCCGTCACGGGCGGTTCCGCGCTCGACGGTGAAGCCGAGACGGGCGGCGTAGCGGACGAGGCGCAGCAGCCGGGTGGGGTCGTCGCGGAAGCTGGCCGGGTGCAGGGTGCGCAGCCGCCGCGCCCGGAGATCCTCACAGGCCCGGTCGGCGCTGCGCAGCTCGCCGTCCATGCCCAGGGCCATCGCGTTGACGGTGAAGTCGCGCCGTGCCAGGTCCTCGCGCAGGCCGGCCGGGCGCACGTCGGGCAGCGCGCCCGGCCGCGCATAGTGCTCGGCCCGCGTGCGCGCGAGATCCACGCGCAGGGCTCCGGCGCGCAGGGTTGCCGTGCCGAAGCGCCCATGCGTGACCAGGGCGCCGCCCAGTGCGCGCTCCAACCGCCGCGCCACCGGATCGACCTCCCCTTCCACCACCACATCCACGTCGGGCCCGGGGGCACGTCCGAGCAGCCCATCGCGGACCACGCCTCCCACCAGCCACACTCCGTCCCATCCGGCCAGGGCGTCGAGCAGGGCCGCTGCCTCGGGGCCGCGCGCGCGCAGCGCCCGCAGCGGCTCACTCACCGCCGTCAACGCCGGACGGGGACGCCCGCCTCGGCCATGTGTCGCTTGAGCTCGGCGACCCCATGATCGCCGTCGTGGAGGATCGAGGCGACCAGCACCGCGTCGGCGCCGGCCCGCAGGCCGGCGACCAGATGCTCGGGCCGTCCGGCGCCGCCGGAGGCGATGACGGGGACTGCGACCGCGCCGGCCACCGCGGCGATCAGGTCCAGGTCATAGCCGTCGTGGGTCCCGTCGCGATCCATCGAGGTGAGCAGGATCTCACCGGCACCCAACCCCACCCCCTCGCCCGCCCAGGCCACGGCCTCACGACCCGTCGTCTCCCGCCCGCCGCGGACCACGACTTCCCACTCCGCGGCGGCGGTTGGGTCGCCCGGCGCGGTGTCACGCCGCCGGCGGGCGTCGATGGCCAGCACGACACACTGGGCGCCGAGCACGCCGGCCAGCTCGGAGAGCAGCTCGGGCCGCGCGACGGCAGCCGAGTTGACCGACACCTTGTCGGCGCCGGCGTCGAGCACGGCCTGGGCGTCGGCCACCGAGGTGATCCCCCCACCGATGGTGAAGGGCACGAAGACGTCGTCGGCCGTGCGCCGGGCCAGCTCGACCAGGGTGGCCCGCTTCTCGTGGGTCGCGGTGATGTCCAGGAACACGAGCTCGTCAGCCCCCTCGGCGTCGTAGCGCCCGGCCAGGGCGATCGGATCCCCGGCGTCGCGGATGTCGACGAAGTTCGTCCCCTTGACCACGCGACCCGCGTCGACGTCGAGGCAGGGGATCAGCCGCCGGTAGTGCACCGGTGCGTCTAGGCGGCGGCGGTCGCCCGCCGGACGAGGCCGCGGCGCTCGTCGAGCGTGTCCTGGCCCTCGGCCACGGTGAAGCGGCGCTCGTAGAGGGCCTTGCCCACGATCACCCCGGCCAGGTTGACCTGGCGCAGGGCGCGCAGGGCCTCGAGATCCTCGAGCCGGCCGATCCCGCCCGAGTACACCCACCGGCCCCGGACGGTCGCCGCCACCCGGCGGACCTCGTCGAGGTCGGGCCCGTCGAGCATCCCATCACGGTCCACCGACGTGTAGACGAAGGAGTGCACGCCACGGTCCTGGAGGCGCTGGATGACCGTCTCGGCCGGCATCTGGGTGCGCTGCGTCCACCCCGAGGTGGTGACCGTGCCGCCGCGGACGTCGACGGAGACGACAACGCGCGGACCGTAGGCGGCGACGACCTCGTCCAGCAGGTCCACCTCGGTGTAGGCCGCGGTTCCCAGGATCACCCGGGCGGCTCCGGCGCGCAGCGCGTCGCGCACCGCCGGCAGGGAGCGCAGCCCGCCGCCGTACTGCACCGGCACCCCGAGCTCGGCGACGATCCGCTCGAGGTGTGAAAGGCTGACTGGGTGCCCGGCCCGGGCGCCGTCGAGGTCGACGACATGCAGGAAGCGCGCACCGGCCTGCACCCACGTCCGCGCCGCCTCCAGGGGGTCGTCGCCATAGACGGTGGCGTCCTCGAACTGGCCCTGGCGCAGGCGGACGGCCTGGCCCTTGTGGATGTCGATGGCCGGGTAGAGGATCATGCCAACGAGGGCGACCTCGCCCGGTCGGCACACAGCCGGGCGAAGTTGGCCAGGAGGGCCAGGCCGTTGCTCGAGGACTTCTCGGGATGAAACTGCACGCCGTAGAGCGGGGGCCGGGCAACGGCGGTCACGAAGCGCTCGCCGTACTCGCAGTGGGCCAGCACGTCAGCTCGGTCGCTCGGACGCGCCACGAAGGAGTGGACGTGGTAGAAGGCGGGATCCTGGGCCAGGCCGTCGATCAGGGCGTCGGGTCGCTGCGTCTCGACGCGGTTCCAGCCGGTGTGGGGCAGCTTGGCCCCGCGCGCGTCCAGGGGGCCGACCTCGCCGGCAAGCAGACCCAGGCCGGCGGCCCCGCCGAGCTCGGTCGAGGAGTCAAAGAGCAGCTGCATGCCCAGGCAGATGCCCAGCATCGGGGTGCCGGCGGCCAGCCGCGCCACCAGCACGGGGCCGAGACCCAGCTCGGTCAGGTTGGCCATCGCGCGGGGGAAGGCGCCGACGCCGGGGAGTACCAGGCCGTCGGCATGCAGCAGGGCGTCGCGGTCGCCGGTGATCGTGGCCCGCGCGCCGACGTGAGCCAGAGCCTTCTCCACCGAGCGGCGGTTGCCCATGCCGTAGTCGATGACGGCGATGCGCGGGGCCGCGCGCCCGGGGTCTGCTGCCTTCTCCTCGTCGAGCAGATCAGCGGCGCTCATGCCGTCAGGGTCCCCTTGGTCGAGGGCACGCGGGTATCGTGGGGATCGAGGGCGACAGCGATGCGCAGGGCGCGGGCAAATGCCTTGAACGCCGCCTCGATCACGTGATGGGCATTGCCGGCTGCCTGGAGCTCGACGTGTAGGGTGAGCCGAGCCTCGTGGGCGACGGCGCGGAGGAACTCCTCGGCCAGCTCGTGGTCGAAGGCTCCGATCGAGCCCGGGGGCAGGCGCCCTTCCCAGACACACAACGGACGCCCGGAGATGTCGATGGCACACGCCGCACGGGCCTCGTCCATGGGCACCACCGCATGTCCGTAGCGGGCGATGCCGCGGCGCTCGCCCAGCGCTCGGTCCAGCGCCTGGCCCAGGCAGAGCCCGACGTCCTCGACGGTGTGGTGCGCGCCCGTCTGCAGATCGCCCTTGGCTGAGACCTCGAGGTCCAGCCCCGCGTGGCGGGCGAGGAGGTCGAGCATGTGGTCGAGGAAGCCGACGCCCGTGGAGCGCTCTCCGGCGCCCGACCCATCGGCATCGAGGGTCAGGTGGATCTCGGTCTCCCCGGTGCGGCGCTCGATCTGGGCAGTGCGGGCCACCCGCGGCATTCTCGCAGGGGATTTCCCTCGGCGCCGGCGACCCGGACATGGCGGGGAAGATCGGTCCGTGGCGCCGATCACTACCGTTCCGAACCGCAGTGGCCCTGACCGTCCTCCATCTCTCCTCGCTGCTGGGCAGCCCGCTGGTCGATCGCGCCGGCGAGCGACTGGGGCGTGTCGAGGATCTCATCGTGCGCCTGGCCGACGGGGGGTTCCCGCCGGTGACGGGTCTTCGGGCCAACATCGGCGGGCGCAGCCTCTTCGTCCCCGTCGACCGGATCGGCTCGCTGGCCGCCGGCACGGTCGCGCTCTCCGGCGAGAAGCTCGACCTGCGCCGCTTCGAGCGGCGCGCCGGTGAGGTCCTGCTGCGTGAGGACATCCTCGGCCGCCGGCTGATCCACGTCGAGGCCGCGCGGCTGGTCACCGCCCACGACATCGATCTCTCCTGCGTGGATGGCTGGTGGCGAGTGATCGGCATCGATCCCCGGCGCCGGGCCCTGATCGAGCGGCTGTTGCCCGGCCGCCGCCAGCCCGGCGAGACCCCGCGCCTGATCGAGTGGACCGACCTTGAGCCGTTCGTCGGGCACGTCCCCTCGTCGCGGCTGCGGCTGCCCTCGCGCAAGCTCGCCGCGCTGCACCCGGCCCAGATCGCGGATCTGGTCGAGGCCGCCTCCCACGAGGAGGGCGAGGAGATCATCAAGGCGGTGGGCCAGGACCGCGAGCTCGAGGCCGATGTCTTCGAGGAGCTCGACGAGCATCATCAGCTCGAATTCATCCGCGAGCGCCCCGACGACCAGGTGGCCCAGGTGCTCGCCCGCATGGCCACCGACGATGCTGCCGACCTGGTCAGCGACATCGACCAGGAGCGCCGCGAGCCGGTCCTCTCCCTGCTTCCGGCCGCGCAGGGCCGCCAGATCCGTGCTCTGCTGGGGTACAACCCCTCGACCGCCGGCGGACTGATGAGCCCCGAGGTCATCACCCTGGCCGAGCGCCAGACGGTTGGTGACGCGCTGGCCGCGGTGCGCACCAGTCGCATCGGCGCCGACGCGCTGACCACGCTCTACACCATCGGGGACGACGGCCAGCTCACCGGCGCCATTCCCATCGTCCGGCTCCTGCGCGCCGGCGACGCCGACCGCCTCGGGGGGCTGGCCGTTCACGAGCCGGTCGCCGTGCACACCGACGCCGACCTGCCCGAGGTCGCGCGGCTCATGACCGACTTCAACCTCACGATGCTGCCGGTGCTCGAGGAGGATGACCACCCCGTCGGGGTGGTGACCGTCGACGATGTCCTGGAGCTGATGCTCCCCACCGGCTGGCGGCGCCGCTTCGGCCGCGTGTCCGACGACTGATCCGTCCGGCCGCGACCGCGGGATCGCTAGGCTCAGACGTGCGGCTCCCGGCCGGCAGCCGAGAGCGTCGTTCACCGTCGAGGACCCCGAGAGGAGGCCGGATGCAGGCTGATCTGCCGCGAAGTACCCGTTCGGTCGCGCGCGTCCCGGTGAACGGGTTCGTCCGGGCCTAGCCCGGCCCCTCCCGCCCCGCCGCCAGCGCTGCGCGGCCGCCGGCCCCGCCCCACCGTTGTGGAGCATCACTTGTGGGCCACCTTGCCGTGTCCCGTCCGTTCGCCCCGCCCACTCGTCGGGAAAGGAGGTCGCCAGATGGCTGAGCCGCAAAGCCCCGCCGCCGTCCCGGCCGAGCACGCCAATGTGCCCGAGCGCATCAGCGGCGTTCCGCCGGTCCTGGACTCGGCGCACATCGGCGACATCCAGGGCGCGCTGGGCACCATCCGCATGGACGACAGCGGCCGCCGGCGCGGCCTGCGCTCACGGCTGCTGGCCCTGCTGGCCATCATGGGGCCCGGGCTCATCGTCATGGTGGGCGACAACGACGCTGGCGGCGTCTCCACCTACGCGCAGGCGGGCCAGAACTACGGCACCAGCCTGCTGTGGGTGCTGATCCTGCTCGTCCCGGTGCTGATAGTCAACCAGGAGATGGTCATCCGCCTGGGCGCGGTGACCGGCGTCGGCCACGCACGGCTCATCAACGAGCGCTTCGGCCGCTTCTGGGGGTGGTTCTCGGTGGGCGACCTGTTCATCCTGAACTTCCTCACCATCGTCACCGAGTTCATCGGCGTGTCGCTGGCCCTGAGCTACTTCGGGGTCAGCAAGTACCTGGCCGTCCCGATCGCCGCGCTGGCCCTCGTCGGCATCACCGCCAGCGGGAGCTTTCGCAACTGGGAGCGGTTCATGTACCTCTTCATCCTCGTCAACTTCCTCGTCATTCCGCTGGCCATCTTCGCCCACCCCAACGCGGGGACAGTGGCCCACGACTTCGTCATCCCCGGAATCCAGGGAGGGGCGAACTCGGCCTCGATCCTGCTCATCATCGCCATCGTCGGCACCACCGTCGCTCCCTGGCAGCTTTTCTTCCAGCAGTCCAACCTGGTCGACAAGCGCATCACCCCGCGCTGGATCAACTATGAGCGCGCCGACACGGTGATCGGGGCCTTCATCGTGGTGATCGGGGCCGCCGCGCTGATGGCCGTGGCCGCCTTTGGCCTCGACCACGGCTCCACCGCAGGCCAGTTCACCGATGCCGGCGCCACGGCGACGGGGCTAAGGCATCAGGTCAACTCCACCGCGGGTGCGTTCTTCGCCATCGTGCTGGTCAACGCGTCGATGATCGGAGCTGCCGCGGTGACCCTGGCCACCACCTACGCGTTCGGCGACGTCTTCGACATGCGCCACTCGCTGCACCGCGGGATCGCTGACGCCAAGGCGTTCTACGCCATCTTCAGCACCCTGGTGTTGCTCGCCGGCGGCATCGTCCTGATCCCGGGCGCCCCGCTCGGGGTCATCACCGAGGCGGTCCAGGCGCTGGCCGGCGTGCTGTTGCCCTCGGCCACCGTCTTCCTCCTGCTGCTCTGCAACGACCGTGAGGTCCTGGGCCCTTGGGTCAACAGGCCGTGGCTCAACGCGCTGGCCACCTTCATCATCGGCGTGCTGCTGATGCTCTCGATCATCCTGGTGGCCACCACGCTGTTCCCGGGCGTCGACGTGACCCAGATGTCCGAGATCTCCGCCGTCGTGCTCGTCGTGGCCCTGCTCGGCATGGGCGGGCTGCTCGTGCTGCGCCCGGGCCGGCGCCATCGCGAGCCCCCAGACGAGGCTGACCCCATCGACCGCAATGCGTGGACGATGCCGCCCCTGGCGCTGCTGGGTCGTCCCACGTGGTCACCGGGGCGCAAGGCGGGGATGCTCGGGCTCCGGGTCTATCTCGTGGTGGCGGTGGTCCTCCTGCTCGTCAAGGCGGTGCAGCTCAGCGGGGCGTGACGTGCGCGCGTGACCCCGGCTGTGCGCCGCCCCCCTCGGCCTCCTGGGCGCGGGCCTGCATCGACTCGGCATGCACGACGAAGCCCTCGGCTCGAGCGATCGCCGCCCCGGGTCCGGCCAGCCGGCCGGCGGCGTCGGGTTCGATGCGCACCTCGGCCATGCGCCGCCGGAAGGGCGCCGGTGACAGCGCGCTGGCAAAGCGCGCCGCGCCCGCGGTGGGCAGGACGTGGTTGGAGCCAGCGATGTAGTCGCCGAAGGCGGTGGCCGCGGATGTCCCGACCAGCAGGCAGCCGGCGCTGCGCACCTGCGGGGCCAGCGCCTCGGCGGCCGAGCCGACCAGCTGCAGGTGCTCGGGGGCGAACGCTTCGGCGAAGGCCAGTCCGTCCTGGAGCGCGGCGGCGACGAGGACCACCGCCGCTGGCTGCGCGGTCGGCCGGTCGGCCGCCAGGCGCGTGACGGCGTCGGCCGCCCCCTTGAGCAGCTCGGGGTGATCGCTGACCAGCGCCACCACCGTCTCGGGTCCGTGCTCGGCCTGGGCGAGGAGGTCGAGGGCGAGGGCCCTGGGCCTCGCCCCGGACGAGGCGACGATGAGCAGGTCGGTGGGCCCGGCGAAGCCATCGATGCCGACCCGGTGGGCGAGCTGGCGCTTGGCCTCCTGGACCCAGAGGTTGCCCGGGCCGACGACGACGTCGACGCCGACCACCGTCTCGGTCCCCAGCGCCACCGCGGCCACGGCCTGCGCCCCGCCCATGCGCCACACCTCGGTGACCCGGCACAGCTCGCAGGCGCCGAGGATGGCCGGGTGCACGCCGGCGTCGGAGGGCGGGGTGCACACCACCACCTCGTCGACCCCGGCCACGCGGGCGGCGGTGACGCCCATGATCACCGTCGAGGGGTACGGCGCCCGTCCCCCCGGGACGTAGACCGCCGCCCGGCGCACGGGCACCTGGCGCAGGCGGATGCGATGGCCCTCGGCCAGCTCCACCTCGGCCTCGGCGCTCAGCCCGGCTTGCGCCACCGCGGCGACGTTGTCGCGGGCGCGGGACAGGGCGGCGCGCAGCTCAGGCGAGAGACCGGCGAGCGCCGCCGAGAGCTCCTCGGGGGCCACGCGCGCGGGAGCCAGGGAGGCCTGGCAGAGATCCAACCGCCGCGTGAGCTCGGCCACCGCGGCATCCCCGCGCTCGGCTACCGCAGCGATGATGGCGGCCACGTCGGCGCTGACCGCCGTGTGGTCAGCGGCCAGCGCGCGGGTGCGGGCGGCCAGGCCCACGGCGTCGCCGTCGACCGGGACGGCCCACCGCTCCACGCGGATCACGGGACGAGGGAGCGCAGCCGCGCCACGACGTCATCGATCTCCTCGGCCCTCAGCTTGTAGGCGACCGGGTTGGCGATCAGCCGCGCGGTGCTCGGCGCGATCCGCTCGCGGACGACCAGGTCGTTCTCTCGCAGGGTGGTGCCGGTGGCGGTGAGGTCGACGATGGCCTCGACCAGGCCGGTCAGTGGAGCGAGCTCGACCGATCCCTTGACCTCGACGATCTCGGCCTGGCGGCCGGTGACCTCGAAGTGGCGCGCGGCGATGCGCGGGTACTTGGTGGCCACGCGGACGATCCCCAGGCGGCGTAGCGCCTCGGCGGCGGGGTCGGCGCCGGCTCGGCTGGCCAGCACCATCTCGCACCCGCCGTAGCCGAGGTCGAGGAGCTCATAGACGTCGCGGTCGGCCTGCTCGAGCAGGACGTCCTTGCCGGTGATGCCCAGGTCCGCCGCTCCCGCCTCGACGTAGGTCGGGACGTCGGAGGGACGCATGGTGATCACGCCGGCGTCGGCGAACAGGAGCTTGCGTTCGTTGGCGCGCAGCTCGGCGGTCACCACTCCCAGCCCGTCCAGGCGGTCTAGCGTGTCGGCCAACAGCGCGCCGCGCGGAACGGCGAGGGTGAGGTCGTTGAGGCTCACCGGTCGCTGGTGCTTGACGCTGGCGCGCTCGCCACCTGGGCCGGCGCGCGGGAGACCATCGCGCCCTCCTCCCCCATCAGCGCCTGGTGGACGAGCTGCAGGTCGAGGGCGAAGCCGACGGCGGGCAGCGGTCGCCCAAAGCGTCCCAGCAGCTCGTCGTAGCGTCCCCCCCGGCCCAGCGGAGCACCCAGGGCCGGGTCATAGACCTCAAAGATCGCGCCGGTGTAGTAGCCGAGCCCGCCGGTCAGCCCGAGGTCGAAGATCACCCGGTCGGCCACCGATTCGCTGACGCGCTCCAGGACACGCTGCAGCCCCGAGAGCGCCTCGCCGACAGCGGCGCCGGACGGTCCCGCCCCGGCGGCCTGCTCGGCGGCGGCGAGAACCTCGGGCCCACCCCGGCGCGCCGGTAGCTCGGTCAGGATGCGCGACGTGGGGGCGTCGAGGCCGGCGCTGCTGGCGGCCCGCGCCAAGCCGACGAAGTCGCGGGCCACGAGCGCCGCGAGCAGCGCGGCCCGCGGCTGGGGGGCAACGCCCAGGCGGTCGAGCAGGGCCGGGAACAGCGACGCGTCACCCAGCCCGACGCGGAAGCGCTGGAGACCCGCCGCCTCCAGCCCGCTGGCCAGGATCGACAGCGCCTCCGCCGTCCCATCGGGGGCGGGGGCACCGATCAGCTCGATGCCCGCCTGCAGCAGCTCGCGCGTTTGGCCCCGCGCGGGCCGCACCGCTCGGTACACCGGCGCGAGGTAACAGAAGCGCAGCGGGGGATCGGCCGTTGGGTAACGCGTGGCGACGAGCCGGGCGATGGGCAGGGTCATGTCCGAGCGCAGAACCAGCACCGTCCCGTGCTCATCGAGGAAGCGGTGGGCCGGCCGGGTTCCGGCGATGTCGCCTCGGGCCAGCACCGACTCGAACTCCAGGGCCGGGGTGGAGACCTCGCCGTAGCCGGCGCTGGCGAAGACGTCGCGCACGGCGGCCTCGATGGCGCGCATCTCGCGCATCTCGTCGGGCAGCACGTCCCGGCTGCCGCTGGGGACCGGGTGGATCATCGGGCGATCTTCGCAGCCCGGGGGCTCAGGCTCAGTGCGCCAACCGCCGGTCGTCGCTAAGCCACGACGGGCTCGGTGCCCACGCGCTCGATCCGGGCCCCGAGCTGGCGCAGGCGGTCGTCGATGCGCTCATAGCCCCGGTCGATCTGGCGGATGTTGCCGATCTCCGAGCGCCCGTGGGCGCACAGGGCAGCCATCAGCATGGCCATGCCGGCGCGTATGTCAGGCGACTCCAGGCGCTCACCGCGCAGCCGGCAGGGCCCGACCACCAGGGCGCGATGGGGATCGCAGAGGGTGATCCGGGCGCCCATGGAGATGAGCTTGTCGACGAAGAACAGCCGGTTCTCGAACATCCACTCGTGGATGAGCACGGCGCCCTCGGCCTGTGACGCGAGGGCCAGGGCGATCGAGGTGAGATCGGCGGGGAAGGCGGGCCACGGGCCGTCCTGGACCTTGGCGTCGAACTCCCCGACGTCTCGGCGAACCATCAGCTTCTGGGCGCCGGGGACCACCACGTCGGTGCCGTCGAGCTCGGAGTGCAGGCCCAGCCGCTCGAAGACGAGGCGAATCATGCGCAGATCGGCGGGCACCGTGTCGCACACGCGCAGCTCCCCCCCGGTCACGCCGGCCAGGGCCATGAACGAACCGATCTCGATGTGGTCGGGAGCGATGTCGTGTTCGCAGCCTCCGAGCCGGTCTGAGCCGACGACGGTGAGCACGTTGGACCCGATCCCCTGGATGGCGGCGCCCATGGCCACGAGCAGGCGGGCGAGGTCCTGGACGTGGGGCTCGCAGGCGGCGTTGCCGATCATGGTCACCCCGGGGGTCAGGGCGGCCGCCATGAGTGCGTTCTCGGTCGCCATGACCGAAGGCTCGTCCATGAACACGTCGCCGGCCCGCAGGCCCCCGGCGGTCGACAGGTGGATGTCACCCTGGTGCTCGACGCTGGCCCCCAGGCTGTGGAAGGCATCGAGGTGGGGATCGAGCCGGCGGCGACCGATGACGTCGCCCCCGGGGGGCGGCAGGGTGGCCGACCCGAAGCGGGCGAGCAGCGGCCCGGCGAGCAGGAAGGAGGCGCGGATCCGCTCGGCCAGGCTGCGGTCGACGGGCGAGCCGGTGACGTCGGCGGCACAGACCACCACCTCGTTCTCCGCGCGCCAGTGCACCGACGCCCCCTGGTCCTCGAGCAGGGCGATCATCGCCTCCACGTCGCGGATGCGGGGAACGTTGCGCAGGACCACCGGCTCGGTGGTCAGCAGCGTGGCGGCCAGCCCGGGGAGGGCGGCGTTCTTGTTGCCGGCCGGGATGACCGTGCCCGAGAGCGGCGCGCCGCCTTCGATGACGAACTTCTCCATGGGCGGGCGAATAACCCTCAGCCGACGGTCGGTGTCCAGCCGGGAAGGGGCGGCTAGGGTAACAGCCACGGTGCTGCCCCTTTCGCGTCCGGAGGCCTTGTCCCTGCTGCGGGAGTGGGTCGTCTCGGAGAGCCTGCGCCGCCACATGCTGGCCGTCGAGGCCGCCATGCGGGCGTACGCCCAGCGCTTCGGCGAGGATCAGGAGCTGTGGGGTCAGACCGGGCTGCTGCACGACCTCGACTACGAGCGCTACCCCGACCTGGCCACCGGTCACCCCCGCCATGCCGTGGCCGAGCTGCGGCGGCTGGGCTACCCCGAGGTGCTCGTGCGCGGAGTCGCCTCGCACGCCGACTTCATGGGCGTGGCGCGCGAGAGTTCGATGGAGCTGACCCTGTTCGCCGTCGATGAGCTGTGCGGCTTCATCAGCGCCTGTGCCTATGTCCGACCCGCCGGGATTGCCGGGATGACGCCCAAGTCGGTGAACAAGAAGGTCAAGCAGCCCAGCTTCGCGGCGGCCATCAGCCGCGAGGATCTGCGCCGGGGGGCGGAGGGTCTGCGCATCGGGCTCGACGAGCACGTCGCCTTCGTCATCTCCGCCCTGCAGCCCAGCGCGCACGAGCTGGGCCTGGAAGGGCGGGGCTCGGACGCTCAGGCGACCCGTCCGGCGGGTGGCGCTGCTGGCCCGACGGCCGGGGCGACACCGTCGGCCGGCGAGGCCACGTAGCGGGTCAGGCCGGCTCTGACCGGCGGGGGGATCTCGGTCGGACGCCGCGTGGCGGTGTTGATGAACACGTGTCGCATCGCCCCTTCGACTACCGGGTCGCCGGCCCGCAGGACACGCAGGGACGTGCCCAGGCTGGTGCGGCCGAGCCGGCTGACGACCACCTCGACGTCGAGCTCGTCATCGAACCCGGCCGGCGCCAGGTAGCGCGCGCGTGACTCGGCGACGACCATGTCGACCCCCCCGGCCATCATGTCGGTGTACGGGCCGATGGACGCTCGCCACAGCTCGGTCAGCGCGACGTCGAAGTACGCGTAGTAGTGCGGGTTGAACACCAGGCCCTGGCGATCGCACTCGCCGTAGCGGACGCGAAGGCGGTGGACGAACGCCCCGGGCATGGCCTTGGAGCCTACGGGGCTGGCCGGCAGCGCACCCCGTTCTGGGCCGGTCGCGGCCGGCCCAACAATCCGTCCGCACCCTGCTGCATCATACGAACACGTGTTCTTCCGTGCTTTCCAGCTGCGCCGACGCCTCGACCGGATTCTCGACGTTCTGGCCGAGGCGCCCGGTAGCGCTGATCTGTCGGGTGGCCGGGCTCGGGCGGGCGGCGACCCAGCTCCGCACCCGCACCGCGCAGAGCTGCGCTTTGCCCGGCCTCGGCGACCTGGGGTGGTGTTCCCCGCGCCGGCGCTGTGCCTCTGTCCGCGCGGGACCTACCACGAGATCACGACGCGAGCCCGGCGACAGCCTGCCCCGGTGGCGATGGATCGTCGCCTCGGCGAGCCCTGACCATCGCAGCGACCTCGATCGACGTCGCGCAGACTGACACCCCGGGCAGCCGTGCGCTTCGTCGCCTTTGCAAGGAGCGCTTGGCGCTGGGCTTCGACACCGGGCGTTTTCCCCCGACGCCGCCAGCCTGCTACCGGGCCTCCTGCGGCTTGTCTTGGCCGTACCCGAAAGCCAGCGACGCCGGCGCGCGCGAAGGACATCCGTGTCCCGTTGCCGCGCCTGGACCGAACCCAGGCCCGGCGGGCCTCAAGGGCCCGCCGCCGCCCTTCTTCAGGTGCTCAGCCGCGCGGGCGTGAGTGCGGCGCGGTGCGGCTGGTCATCCGCCGCAGGCCGATGCCCAGCCCGAGGACCCCGAGCCCGACCAGCAGCAACGGCGCGAGATCCAGCCCGGTGAACGGGAGGCTGCCGACGCCGTTGGACGAGGTGCCGGCGGAAACTGCGACCGGGGCGCTCGACGCGGCGGTCGGCGATCCCGAGCTCTGCGATCCCGAGCTCTGCGTCGGACGGCCCCCGTGACTCGGGATTCCGCTCGACGAGCCGCCGTGGGCGTCGGTCGGCAGGATGACCTGCTTGCCGGTCCCCGGGTTCCCGTAGCCGCCCTCGATGGGCGTCTGGGCACTGGCGGCACCGACCGGGCCGACCAGGGCAATGGCGGCGAGGCTGGCGACGATGCATCGAACATGACGGCCGCGTGGGCGGCCGGTGGAAACGCAGCGGGACATTGGGACTCCTAAGGGCTTGGGTTCGCGCGCACGGTAGCTGCGCGGATCGGTTCCATCCACAGCCGATCATAGCGCATGGAGTTGCGGTAGCGCAACCATGATCGTCTGAGACGGCGGCCTCGGGTCTTGGGCCCTGGCGGCACGAGAACACTGTCTGCTCAAAGAACCGGCGGCGACCTACTCTCCCAGGCCCTTGCGGGCCAAGTACCATCGGCGCTGAGGGGCTTAACTGCTCTGTTCGGAATGGGAAGAGGTGTTTCCCCCTCGCCATGGCCACCGGAAACGAATAGAGACCACCCCCCACCGGGCCCTGAGAGCTGCACAGCAGATAATCACCAAGAACGGGCATCAAACCGTCAAGCCCTCGACCCATTAGTACCGGTCTCCTTCGAGCGTTACCGCCCTTCCAGATCCGGCCTATCGCCTGGTGGTCTTCCAGGGGTCTTACTCCCTCAAGGGGATGGGAGAGCTCATCTCGAGGTCGGCTTCCCGCTTAGATGCTTTCAGCGGTTATCCGATCCGCACGTAGCTAGCCTGCAATGCCCTTGGCAGGACAACAGATACACCAGAGGTGCGTTCATCCCGGTCCTCTCGTACTAGGGACGACTCCTCTCAACTCTCCAACGCCCACGGCAGATAGGGACCGAACTGTCTCACGACGTTCTGAACCCAGCTCGCGTACCGCTTTAATGGGCGAACAGCCCAACCCTTGGGACCTACTTCAGCCCCAGGATGCGACGAGCCGACATCGAGGTGCCAAACCGAGCCGTCGATGTGGACTCTTGGGCTCGATAAGCCTGTTATCCCCGGAGTACCTTTTATCCGTTGAGCGACGGCACTTCCACTTGCTACCGCCGGATCACTAACGCCTGCTTTCGCACCTGCTCGACCTGTCGGTCTCACAGTCAAGCTCCCTTATTGCGTTTGCACTCTACGCACGATTTCCAACCGTGCTGAGGGAACCTTTGCGCGCCTCCGTTACATTTTGGGAGGCGACCGCCCCAGTCAAACTACCCGCCTGGCACTGTTCAGCGCCCGGATTCACGGACGCGCTGTTAGAAGCCCAATACATCAAGGGTGGTATCTCAAGGTTGACTCCACGCCAGCCGCAGCCAGCGCTTCTCAGTCTCCCACCTATCCTGAGCGAAGTGCACCGAACTCCAATACCAGGTTGTAGTAAAGGTTCACGGGGTCTTTCCGTCTAGCCGCGGGTACTCGGCATCTTCACCGAGACTGCAATTTCACCGAGCCCCTCGTTGAGACAGCGTTCAAGTCGTTACGCCATTCGTGCAGGTCGGAACTTACCCGACAAGGAATTTCGCTACCTTAGGACCGTTATAGTTACGGCCGCCGTTTACCGGGGCTTAGCTTCGGTGCTTTGGGTTGCCCCTAACACCTCCACGTAACCTTCCGGCACCGGGCAGGCGTCAGCCCCTATACGTCGTCTTACGACTTCGCAGAGACCTGTGTTTTTGGTAAACAGTCGCTTGAACCAATTCACTGCGGCCCCCTCGGGCTCCGTCCGCGAAGGACTTCACCCTACCGGGGCGCCCCTTATCCCGAAGTTACGGGGCGATTTTGCCGAGTTCCTTAACGAGGGTTATCTCGATCACCTTAGTATTCTCTACTTGCCCACCTGTGTCGGTTTTGGTACGGGCACGCGCTTCCTTCCTAGAGGCTTTTCTTGGAGGCATGGCGTCAGGGACTCGCCGGCTCGAAGCCAGCTGGCATCGCACCTCGGGTTATGCGCCCTCGCATTTCACTAAGGGCACCCCTACATGCTTACCCCAGGACGACCATCGCCTGGGCTCCCGTAGCCTTCCTCGTCCCCCCATCGGTCAAACGGATGCGACGTGGTACAGGAATATCAACCTGTTGGCCATCGACTACGCCTTTCGGCCTCGCCTTAGGTCCCGACTAACCCTGAGCAGACGAACTTTACTCAGGAACCCTTGGGCAATCGGTGGAGAGGATTCTCACCTCTCTTTCGTTACTCATGCCGACATTCTCACTTCCTGGGCCTCCACGGCTGGCTTACGCCGCCGCTTCACTGGCACAGGAACGCTCTCCTACCGCGCGCAAAGCGCGCCCGCAGCTTCGGTGACTAGCTTGAGCCCCGTTACATTATCCGCGCCCGAACACTTGACCAGTGAGCTGTTACGCACTCTTTCAAGGGTGGCTGCCTCTAAGCCAACCTCCTGGTTGTCTGTGCATTCAGACATCGTTTGCCACTTAGCTAGCACTTGGGGACCTTAGCTGGCGGTCTGGGCTGTTTCCCTTTTGACGCTGAAGTTTATCCCCCAGCAACTGACTCCCGGGATAGTCGTCGTGGTCTTCGGAGTTTGCCTGAAGTCGGTAACCTGGTAGGGCCCCTAGTCCAAACAGTGCTCTACGGCCACGACGTAGTTGTCCCGAGGCTATACCTAAATATATTTCGGAGAGAACCAGATATCTCTGAGCTTGATTAGCCTTTCACTCCGACCCACAGGTCATCCGCCCAGTTTTCAACCTAGGTCGGTTCGGTCCTCCACGAGGTCTTACCCTCGCTTCAACCTGCCCATGGGTAGCTCGCTCAGTTTCGGGTCTGCCGCCTGCGACTCATTGGCGCCCTGTTCGGACTCGCTTTCGCTACGGCTCCGCTCATCGCTTAACCTTGCCACAGACGAGCAACTCGTCGGCTCGTTATGCAAAAAGCACGCCGTCACCCCTAGGGGCTCCGACCGCTTGTAGGCACGCGGTTTCAGGTACTTTTCACTCCCCTTCCGGGGTGCTTTTCACCTTTCCCTCACGGTACTAGTTCGCTATCGGTCACCAGGGAGTACTTAGCCTTGGAGGGTGGTCCCCCCAGATTCAGTCCGCGTTTCACGTGAGCGGACCTACTCAGGAACGTCCACGGGAGGTCGTGCGATTTCGCCTACGGGACGATTGCCCTCTGTGGTGCGCGGTTCCACGCGCTTCGACTACCACACGGCTTGCTGACTCCCGCCGGGTCGGACACGGCCCGGACTGAACGCCCTACAACCCCGACCTCGCAACGCGTGTCCGCTTGCACGGGGCCGGTTTGGGCTGATCCCCTTTCGCTCGCCACTACTCAGGGAGTCTCGGTTGATTTCCTTTCCTCGAGGTACTGAGATGTTTCAGTTCCCTCGCTTGCCTGCCGGACGCCTATGTGTTCAGCGTCGGCTAACGCCGCATTACCAGCGCTGGGTTTCCCCATTCGGGAATCCGCGGATCAATGGCTATTCAGCGCCTACCCGCGGCTTTTCGCAGCCGTTCACGCCCTTCATCGACTCCTGGTGCCAAGGCATCCACCGTGTGCCCTTACTATCTTGACGGTGATGTGACCGGGCTCGAAGCCCGGCTCGGTGATACCCGTTCTTGGCTACTGCTGTGCAGTTCTCAAGGTCCGCGGAGGGCCCGCGGCCGGCGCAGCGCCCCTCGCCAATAGGCGAGCGGGCGGCGCGGGTCGCCGGTCTCTCAAAACTCAACAGCATGCAGATCTCGCAGCTCGAGGCCCCGAGACCCACCAGGTCCGGTCGACGTGCTAGGGACCGTGCCGGGCGAGCCGGGATGGCCCGCGCGGACGCGATCGCACCAGTGTGGTGCTCCCTAGAAAGGAGGTGATCCAGCCGCAGCTTCCGCTACGGCTACCTTGTTACGACTTCACCCCAGTCACGAGCCCCACCTTCGACGGCTCCCTCCTTGCGGTTAGGCCACCGGCTTCGGGTGTTGCTCACTCCCGTGGTGTGACGGGCGGTGTGTACAAGGCCCGGGAACGTATTCACCGCGGCAATGCTGATCCGCGATTACTAGCAACTCCGCCTTCATGCAGGCGAGTTTCAGCCTGCAATCCGAACCGAGACGCGCTTTAAGGGATTCGCTCCACCTCGCGGTATCGCAACCCTCTGTACGCGCCAATGTAGCACGTGTGTAGCCCTGAACATAAGGGGCATGATGACTTGACGTCATCCCCACCTTCCTCCGGTTTGTCACCGGCAGTCTCGCATGAGTCCCCAACTTAATGCTGGCAACATGCGACGGGGGTTGCGCTCGTTGCGGGACTTAACCCAACATCTCACGACACGAGCTGACGACAGCCATGCACCACCTGTGATCCTGCTCCGAAGAGAAACCGTGTTTCCACGGCGGTCAGGAACATGTCAAGCCCAGGTAAGGTTCTTCGCGTTGCGTCGAATTAAACCACATGCTCCGCTGCTTGTGCGGGCCCCCGTCAATTCCTTTGAGTTTTAGCCTTGCGGCCGTACTCCCCAGGCGGGGCACTTAATGCGTTAGCGTCGGCACGGAGGGAGTCGACACCCCCCACACCTAGTGCCCATCGTTTACGGCGTGGACTACCAGGGTATCTAATCCTGTTTGCTCCCCACGCTTTCGCGTCTCAGCGTCAGTACCGTCCCAGCGAGCTGCCTTCGCCATTGGTGTTCCTCCTGATATCTGCGCATTTCACCGCTACACCAGGAATTCCACTCGCCTCTTCCGGACTCTAGCTCGACAGTTTCCACCGGCATTCCAGGGTTGAGCCCTGGACTTTCACAGCGGACTTATCGAGCCGCCTACACGCTCTTTACGCCCAATGATTCCGGACAACGCTTGCCCCCTACGTATTACCGCGGCTGCTGGCACGTAGTTAGCCGGGGCTTCTTCTGAAGGTACCGTCACTCCAGCCGGCTATTCACCGACGGAGCTTCGTCCCGACTGAAAGGGGTTTACAACCCGAAGGCCGTCTTCCCCCACGCGGCGTTGCTGCGTCACGCTTTCGCGCATTGCGCAAGATTCCCCACTGCTGCCTCCCGTAGGAGTCTGGGCCGTGTCTCAGTCCCAGTGTGGCTGATCGTCCTCTCAGACCAGCTACCCATCGTCGCCTTGGTAGGCCGTTACCCCACCAACAAGCTAATGGGCCGCGGGCCCGTCCCGATGCGGAGGCCGAAGCTTCCTTTCCTGACTGGCCTTGTGGCCGGTCAGCACATCTGGTATTAGCCCGAGTTTCCTCGGGTTGTCCCAATCATCGGGGTGGGTTACCCACGTGTTACTCACCCGTTCGCGGCTCTGCCCCAGGGCAAGCCCTGGTTCGTCGCTCCACTTGCATGTGTTAAGCACGCCGCCAGCGTTCGTCCTGAGCCAGGATCAAACTCTCCGTGAAGAACTGCGTCCTGCATTCACAAAGAGCGTCATGCACCCACGCGAGGGCGGTCGGCGTACACGTGCCGACCACCGGGGTGCCTAACGGGGTCAATCTCTGGCCGCCGTCCGTCTGGTCCTGCCGGCGCTGGCGCCGGAGGGGACGGGGCGGCTTCGGACCTGGACGCATCCTCGGTCTCCGGCGGGTGAACCCCCCCGGAGCCTTGGGTGCGCATGCTGTTGAGTTTTCAAAGACCGCCGCGCCCTCGGGATCGGAGGTCGTCAGATCCCATGGCACGCTGCCGAGCACCGCTCGGCGGCGGGCCGGCAAGTATAGCGCTGGCCGGGCGCCCTGCGACGACGCCGATCACGTGCGGCGCAGGCGCCGGTAGCGGCGCTTGCCCACCTGGAGCACCGACCCGTCGAGCCGCCCGGCGGCGAGGTCGAGCTCGGCACCGCCCAGGGGGGTGCCGTCCAGGCGCACCCCCCCCTGCTCGAGCAGCCGGCGCGCCTCCGCGCGCGAGATGCCGAATAGCGTGGCCAGCAGAGCCGGGAGGTGCACGACCCCGTCAGTGGCGCTGAACGCCGACTCCTCGATCTCCTCAGGGCGCCCGCCGTGGAGGAAGACCTCGTCGAACGTCCGCTCGGCGCGCTCGCCGGTGCCTGAGCCGTGGTAGCGGTCGACCAGGCGCCGGGCCAGCTCCCGCTTGGCGTCACGGGGCGCCAGCCGCGCCGGAGGCGGCTCGCCGAGGAGCAGGCTCCACCACTCTGCGAGCACGGTGTCGGGGATGCGCAGCGTCCGGCCGTACATCTCCCCCGGCGGTTCGCTCACGCCGACGTCGTTGCCCAGGGACTTGGACATCTTGCGCTCGCCGTCGACCCCGGTGAGGATGGGTAGGGTGAGGATCGCCTGCTCAGCGACGCCATACGCGCGCTGGACCTCGCGGCCGAGCAGTAGGTTGAACTTCTGGTCGGTCCCCCCCAGCTCAACATCGGCGCCCACCGCCACCGAGTCATAGCCCTGCAGCAACGGGTACAGCAGCTCGAGGACCGAGATGGGTTCGCGCGCTCGGTAGCGGCCGGCGAAGTCGTCGCGCTCGAGGATCTGGGCCACCGTCGCCGTGCGGGCCAGGCCGAAGAGGCGTTCGGCCGGCATGTCGAGCCACTCGCCGTTGCGGCGCAGCTCCACGGCATCCATGTCCAGCACGCGGCCGGCCTGGGCGGCGAAGGTGTCCGCGTGGGCGTCGATCTCCTCGCCCGACAGCACGGGCCGGGTCCGTGAGCGCCCGGTGGGATCCCCCACGCGGGCGGTGTAGTCGCCGATGATCAGCACGATGGTGTGTCCGAGCTGCTGAAACTCGCGCAGCTTGGTCAGCACCACGGTGTGGCCCAGGTGGATGTCGGGGGCGGTCGGGTCGATTCCCAGCTTGACCCGCAGAGGTCGGCCCTCGGCACCGGCTCGTTGAAGGCGGCGCTCGAGCTCCCCGGCCGGGAGGCTGTCGACCGCGTCGCGCGCCAGCCACACCGCTGCCTCCGGGGGGGTCGGCGGCTGGGTCGCTGCCTCGTTTGCCATCGCCGGCAATGCTAGAGTCCGGCCTTCGCCCGGGCTCGCGCCATTGCGCCCCGGACCCCTCTCGCCAGTCCCCTCCGCCACCCGGGGCGCTACGCCTTGACCGAGTCCAGCGACAGCCCGCCGATGGTTGGGGCGCCCGCCGAGGCGGCTGGAGTCGCTGCCATCCCCGATGGCCCGCCGGGTGGGTCGACCTCGGCCCCCCCGCCGAGCCCCGTCCGTGCGCCGCGCGGACTGCGGCGGCGGCGCGGGCATGTCCCGCCGGGCGCGGTGGAGCCCGACTCCGGACCGCCCGGCCTCCCCCCCGATGGGCCGGGGCCACCTGTCGTGCTGGAAGGGGGTGGAGACGACGGACCGACTCCGCGCCGACCACGGATTCGCAAGCTGCGGCTGTTCTTCATCCTCGCCGGCCTGGGCCTGATCGCGCTGGTGTCGATGCTCTTTGGCATGATGATGGCCGTCGCCTCCGACCTGCCGTCGCTCGACCGCTTCGGGCGGCTCTCCAACGCCGACAACTCCAAGATCTACGACGACCGGGGGCAGCTGCTCGGCGTCCTCAACGGACCCGAGAGCCGCTTCTACGTAAAGGATCTCCACCGCGACGTCGCCGGCCTGGCCCAGCAGGCGGTCATCTCGGTGGAGGATCGGCGCTTCCACAACAACAAGGGCTTCGACGTCCGCGGCACCCTGCGCGCGCTCCAGGCCGACGTCCTGCGCGGGGGCGCCACCCAGGGCGCTTCGACGATCACCCAGCAGTTCATCAAGAACGCGCTCGACGCCCAGAGTCACCGCACGGTGTTCGAGAAGCTGCGCGAGGCCGCCCTGGCCTACCACCTCACGCGCAAGTGGTCCAAGGACCGCATACTGCTCGCCTATCTCAACACGATCTACTACGGCGAGGGGGCCTACGGCATCGAATCGGCAGCACGGGTGTACTTCGGCAAGCCGCTGGGCTTCACCAGCGCCTGTGGCGACGAGCAGCTGCCGCGCTGCGCCTCGCGGCTCGACGTGGCCCAGTCGGCCCTGCTCGCCGGCCTGATCGCCAACCCGAAGGGCTTTGACCCCGTCCTGCATCCCGCGGCGGCACGGGCTCGGCGCACCGTGGTGCTCAAGGACATGCGCGACCAGCACTACATCACCCAGGACCAGTACGCCTCGGCGTTCGCTGCCCGCCTGCCGGCCCAGCAGGATCTCCTTCCCCCGGCCGAGAACACGGCAGCCCCCTTCTTCACCAGCTGGGTGAAGTCCTACATGCTGGCCAAGTACTCCCCCCAGCGGGTGTTCAACGGTGGGCTGCGCATCAAGAGCACCCTCGACCTGCCGATGCAGCAGGCGGCTGAGCAGGCCGTCAACTCCCACCTCTCCGGCGCCGGGCCCGGTGCGGCGCTCGTCGCCATCCAGAACAACACGGGCGAGGTCAAGGCGATGGTGGGCAACGGGCCAAGCGACAACTACAGCGTGCGCCCGTTCAGCGTGGCGGTCAACGGCCGGCGCCAGCCCGGCTCCTCCTTCAAGGCCTTTGTGCTGGCCACCGCCCTGGAGCACGGCGTGTCACTGGACTCCCAGTGGGCTTCGCGCAAGAAGACCTTCGTCGTGCCCAACTCGCGCGGTCAGGAGCACTTCGTCGTCAACAACTTCAACCACAGCTACCTGGGCTCGGCCAGTCTGCTCGACGCCACCACCTACTCCGACAACTCGGTCTTCGCCGAGGTCGGCATCAAGGTGGGAACCAAGAACGTCGCCGACAACGCCAAGAGCTTTGGCATCCGCTCGCCGGTCTCGACCAATCCGGCCATGACCATCGGCGGCCTTAAGGAGGGCGTCAGCCCGCTGGACATGGCCCATGCCTACGAGAGCTTCGCTCACGGCGGCTCGAAGGTGTGTGGCAGCCTCAGCGCCCCCGGATGCGGACCCTCCGGCGTCCAGGAGATCGACGAGCCCGGCAAGCCGCCCCGGTTCAACCAGGTCGCCGACCATCGCGTGATGGCCCCCGGTGTCGCCGACCAGGTGACCTCGGCGCTGCAGACCGTGGTGCAGAGCGGCACGGGCAAGAGCGCGGCGTGGGGCGGCTTCGCGGCCGGCAAGACGGGGACCACGGACAACTACGGCGACGCCTGGTTCGTGGGGTACACCCACGACCTCACCATTGCCGTCTGGGTCGGCTACCCCAATGACGTCAAGTCGATGGCCACCGACTACAGCGGGGGGCCGGTGGAGGGTGGAACGTACCCGGCCGACATCTGGCACGACTTCGTCACCAGCGCCGAGACCATCGTCCAGCAGCAGCACGCCCAGGACGCTGCCGCAGCGGCGGCCAAGTCCGCCAACACCGGGGCGACCGGGCCCCAGGGCAGCTCGACGGACACCTCGGGGTCCACCGACACCGGGTCGAGCTCGGCCACCAGCTCGACGGACACCTCGGGCTCGTCGGGGTCGGGCTCGTCGGGCGCCGGCGCTGGGAGTGGCTCGGGGAGCAGCGGGTCTCCCAGCGGCGGCTCGGGCTCCGGCAGCGGCTCGGCCTCCGGCTCGGGCTCGGGCTCAGGCAGCGGCTCGGGCTCGGGCTCGGGCTCGGGGAGCGGGAGCGGCTCGGGCGGAGGCGGCTCGGGTTCGGGGAGCGGGTCGGGCTCGGGGAGCGGGAGCGGCTCGGGCGGAGGCGGCTCGGGCTCCGGTGGCGCGTCAGGCGGCGCCAGTCCGGGCGGCTGAGGCGGTCCGCGCCCCCAGGCCCGACCGGCGCACGCGTGTTGCTCCCAGACCGGGTGGCCAGGGCCGCGACACGTACCGGCTCTCGCTGGCGCAGAAGCGCCAGGGAAGATCCACTCCGCGGGTGATCCCGATCCGCGTTCCCGACACGAGCGCGCGCGGGCCGGCGCCGTCCTCCGGGGCCAGCAGCCGGATCGGCCCGTCGCCGAGCAGGCTCGAGCCGTTGAGCTCGAGGCCGATGTCCAGCGCCTGGGTGAGCTTGCCCGGGCCCGACGCCAGTCCCTCGGGGTCCGCCTGTCCGCGCCGCTGGGCCATCGCGTCAAGGCCGGCGACGGGCTCGATCGCCCGGATGAGGGTGGCAGCGCCCAGATCCTCCGGCTCGGCCACCACGTTGAACAGCGCGTGGATGCCGTAGGAGCGGTAGACGTAGGCGATTCCCGGGGCGCCAAACAGGGTCTGACTACGCGGCGTGCGCCCGACGTAGGCATGGCAGGCCGGCTCGCGCTGGTGGTAGGCCTCGGTCTCGACGATCTCACCAGCGCAGCCGCCGTGGACCAGCGTCCATCCGATCAGCTCGCGCGCCACCTCGACGACCGGCCGAGACAGCAGCTCCTCGAGGCTCACGGGCCGACGTCTGGGCCGTCCACCAGCGTGCGAGCGCGGGCGATCTGCTCGCGGACGCGGATCAGCGCCGTGCCGCCCTCGGAGACCTTTGACTGAAGAACACGGTCTGAGTCCAGGACCAGGGCAACCTCCTCATCGAGAGCCGGGTGCACGCTCGCCAGCTCAGACGGCGCCCACGACGACAGCGCCCTTCCCTCGGCCAGCGACCGGCGCACGAGCTCGCCCACCACCCCGTGGGCCTCGCGGAAGGGCACCCCCCGGCGCACGAGCAGGTCGGCGACGTCGGTGGCCCCGAGCAGCTCATCACCCACCGCTGACTCCAGCCGCGCGCGTTGGAAGCGAGCGCCGGACACCATCCCCCGAGCCGCGCGCAGGCACAGCTCGAGCGTGTCGGCGGCGTCGAAGAGATGCTCCTTGTCCTCCTGGAGATCCTTGTTGTAGGTGAGGGGCAGCCCGTGCAGGACCCCGTGGAGCGCGCCGAGGTGGGCGGCGATGCGTGGGGCCTTGGCCCGCAGCAGCTCGGCCGCGTCGGGGTTCTTCTTCTGGGGCATGATCGAGGAGCCCGACGACCACGCGTCGGCCAGCTCCAGGAAGCCGAACTCCTCGCTGGCCCACAGGACGATCTCGGCACCCAGCCGCGATAGGTGCGTCGCGCAGGCCGCGGCAGCGGCCAGGTAGTCCAGGGCAAAGTCTCGGTTGGAGACCGCGTCGACGGAGTTGGGCGCCACCTCAGCAAAGCCGAGCTCCGCGGCCACCCAGCGGCGGTCGATGGGAAAGCTCACTCCGGCCAGGGCACCGGCACCAAGCGGGAGGACGCCAGCGGCCCGGGCAGCCGCCTCGAAGCGCGCGAGGTCGCGTCGCAGCATCCACACGTAGGCCAGCAGGTGGTGGGAGAGGTAGATCGGCTGGGCGCGCTGGAGGTGGGTGTAGCCCGGAATGGGCCAGTCGAGGTGAGCCTCGGCCGTGTCGAGCAGCGCCGAGGCCAGCGCGCGGATCTCGGCCTGGGCCCCGCGGGCGGCGTCACGGGCCCACAGCGCCAGGTCGGTGACAACCTGGTCGTTGCGCGACCGGGCCGTATGCAGACGCCCCCCGACGCGTCCCGCCAGCTCGGTGAGCCGGCGCTCGACGGCCATGTGGATGTCCTCATCAACCTCGGTGAAGGAGAAGCGGCCTTCGGCGAGCTCGGCCTCGACAGCGTCCAGCCCGGCGAGCAGGGCATCCCGATCGGCGTCGGCGATGATGCCTTGACGCGCGAGCATGCGGGCGTGGACCCGTGACTGCGCGACGTCGTAGGGCCACAGCCGCCGGTCGACGGCCAGCGAGGCGCTGAGGCGCTGGAAGTCGGGGTGCGGCGGCTCGGCGAAGCGACCCATGACGCCAACCTAGCCGGGATGGCCGCGGCAGCGCCTCGGCGACGCGCCCCTCGCTCTGGGCGGTCAGCGGGAGTCCCCCAGGGCGGCGGGGTCAGACCGCCGGTCAGCCCCGGGCCAGGAAGCTCAGGATCGTCGGCAGCTGGTGGCGCAGGTAGCCCAGGTCGTGGCGCCCGGGGGTCTCGACGACGGCCACGGCCACGTGGTGGCGGCGCAGCAGGCGGGCGAAGCGATCGGCCTCGCCCTGGATCAGGGGCTCGTTCTCCTCGACGCCGTCGGTCAGCAGGACGCGGAGGTGGCGGGCACTGCCCGCATGACGATCCGGGCTGTTGGCAGCGATCTCCGCGGGCCGGCCGGCGAACACTCCGCTGGGGTCGTCGACGTGGTAGTAGCCGGCGACGGAGATCAGCTGCCCGAACGATGTCGGGTGGCGCAGGGCGATGTTCGTCGCGCCGTAGCCGCCCATGGAGAAGCCGGCGATCGCCCGGTGGGCGGCATCGCGCACGTTTGCGCCCTCCACGGCCGGGATCACCCTTTGCAGCACGAAGGTCTCCTGGAGGTCACGCCGGTCGGCCGAATCGGCCCATTCGGTGTCGTAGTGCTTGGCGCCCTTGCCGTCCGGTGCGGCCACGACCAGGGGCCGTCCTCCCGCCGCCGCATAGTGGTCCAGGGCGCCCAGCAAGCCGGCCGACTCGAAGTCCTCGGGTCGGCCGGGCAGGCCGTGGAGCAGGTAGACGAGAGGAATCTGCGCGCTGTCGGTTGTCGTGTTCGTGTAGACCAGCACCCGGCGCGAGCCGTTGTTGCCCGGCAGTGGCACGGTGACCGTCCGGCGCGTGTAGGGCGCCTGGGACGTCTTGGCTGCGCCCACAGCGCTATCGGCGCCCGAGACGCCGACCGCGAGGTAGCCCAGGCCCCCGGCCAACGACCCGAGCGCGACCAGTGCCACCAAGGCGCGTCGCGCCCGGCGGCCCCGGACGGGACGCGGCGGCCTGGTGGGCGCACCGGCGACGATCGCATCGTGGGGGTCGTGGGGGGTCACGGGAGTTGGCCGCCCGCCCACGCCGGGTCGGTCGCGGGCGGGCGTGATCCGACACTCTGACGGGGGCGCGTAGGTTCGCCGTAAGCGGGCCGAAGAAGTTCCGAAGAGGCCGGGTCGACTGCGTGGTCGTGTGCCCTGAGCAAACCCGGCTGACCGGTCCGGGTTGCGCCCTGCCCGCCGGCCCGGTCCCTCCTGGCGCGGTCCCGCGCCTGCTCCTAGTCGGCCCGCGCCGCCTCGTCCAGGGCCCCGTTCAGCGCCTCGGCCACGCGGGCGACCTGGCCCTCGGTCATCGCGGGGAAGAACGGCAGGGCCAGGGAAGCCCCGGCCACCCGCTCGCAGACCGGGAACTCACCTTCGCGGTGCCCGAAGCGCTCCCGGTAGAAGCTCATCAGGTGGATGGCGGGCAAGTAGGGCTTGGCGTCGACCCCGCGGGCTCGCAGGGCGCGGATCACCGCGTCGCGCGGACAGCCGCCCGGGGATTGGACCACCCACACGAACCAGCTGCGGCGTGCGCCTGACTGATCGAGGCAAGGCAGCCCCAGCCCCCGCTGGTCGGCCAGCTCGGCCAGGGCGTCCCGGTAGGCGGCGGCCACGCGGGAGCGGGCGGCGAGCATGGCGTCCAGGCGCCCGAGCTGGGCCAGGCCCAGCGCGCAGGCCAGCTCCGAGAGCCGGTAGTTGAAGCCGAGCCGATCATGGTCCAGCCAGCCCATGTCGGGCGCCCGTCCCTGGTTGCGCTCGGCGTCGATGCGCTCCTTCTGACCGACCTCGGACAGACAGACCATCCCGCCCTCGCCGGTGGTGAGCTGCTTGTTGGCATAGAAGCCGAACACGGTGGGGTGCTGGCGTCCTCCCACCGGGATGCCGTCGGCGTGCACGGCGCCGAGGGCCTGGCAGCCATCCTCGATGATGGGTAGGCCCAGTCCCTCCAGGGCGGGCAGGTCAGCCGGGTGGCCGAAGATGTCCACCGGGAGCAGCGCCGTGGTCCGTGCGCTCACTGCCGCTTCGGCCGCGGCCGGGTCGAGGTTGAGGGTCACCGGATCGATGTCGGCGAACACGGGCCGAGCGCGCTCGTAGACGATGACGTTCGCGGAGGCGACGAAGGAGAAGGGCGATGTGACCACCTCGTCGCCGTCGACCACGCCCTGGGCCCGAAGGGCGAGGTGCAGCCCGGCCGTGCCGCTGGACACCGCACTGGCGTGTGGTGCCCGGCAGCGCACGGCAAAGGCCCGCTCGAACTCGTCAAGGAGCGTCCCCAGCGAGAGCTGGCCCGAGCGCAGGACGGCGAGCACGCCCGCCGCCTCCTCGGGGCCGAGCACCGGCTGGGCCATGGGGATGGGCTCGGCCGGTGCCGGGGCGCGGGAGCTCGCCGACGTCTCGCTCACGGGCTGGCGCCCGTCACCGCGCCGTCGCCCGCCGCCGGCCGGCTGGCGGCGCTCCGCGCCTGCCGCCCCGCCCGGCGGCCGGGCTGCATGCCGGCCTCCAGGGAGTCGACAAGCGCGTCCCAGGAGGCCTCGATCACGTTCTCGGAGACGCCGATCGTCCCCCAGACCTCATGCCCGTCGGAGGCGTCGAGGAGCACCCGGGTCACGGCCTCGGTTCCGTGGCTCTCGTCGAGGATGCGCACCTTGAAGTTCACCAGCTCGATCTCCTCGAGCTCCGGGTAGATCTCAACGATGGCCGCGCGCAGGGCGCGGTCGAGGGCGTGCACGGGCCCAGTGCCCTCGGCGGTGCGCACGTAGCGCTCCTCGCCCACCCAGATCTTGACCGTGGCCTCGGTCTCCACCCGGCCGTCAGCGCGCTTCTCGACGATCGCCCGCCAGCTCTCCAGGCGGAACAGGGGCCGGTAGTCGCCGCCCTCGCGCCGGAGCAGCAGCTCAAAGGAGCCGGCGGCCGCCTCGAACTGGTAGCCAGCGTGCTCGAGGCGCTTGACGTGCTCGAGCACCCGCTCGGCCCCAGCCGCCTCCAGGGCGATGCCGGCCTCCCGGGCTCGGGAGACGACGGTTCCCCGCCCCGACAGCTCGGAGACCAGGAGCTCACGCCCGTTGCCCACGGTGGCTGGATCGACGTGCTCGAAGGTGGCGGGATGCGCGTTGACCGCGGCCACGTGCAGACCGCCCTTGTGGGCGAAGGCGTTGCGCCCGACGTAGGCCTGGTCGGGGTCGGGGGCGAAGTTGAGCAGCTCGGCCACCAGGTGGGCGGTCTCGGTGAGCTGCTCGAGATGGCCGTCGGGCAGGCAGCGCAGCCCGAGCTTGAGCTCCAGGTTGGCGGCGATGGAGACGAGGTTGGCGTTGCCGCAGCGCTCCCCGTAGCCGTTGAGCGTCCCCTGGACCTGGGTCGCCCCCTCCCCCACGGCGGCCAGGGCGTTGGCCACGGCGCACTCGCAGTCGTTGTGGGTGTGGATGCCCACGCGAGCGGCGCTGCCGATCCGGTCAACGGAGTCGGCCGTGGCGGTGGCGATGAGGCCGGGCAGGGTGGCCCCGTTGGTGTCGCACAGGCAGACGGTCTCCGCGCCGGCGCCGGCGGCCGCGTCCAGGCAGGCCAGGGCGTAGCCGGGGTCAGTCCGATAGCCGTCGAAGAAGTGCTCGGCGTCGTAGACCACACGCTTGTCCGAGGCGACGAGCAAGCCCACCGAGTCGGCGATCATGACCAGGTTCTCCTCAGGCGAGACGCGCACCACCTTCTCCAGGTGCAGGACCCAGGTCTTGCCCACCAGGGTGCAGACCGGCGCGAGGGACCCGGCCAGCAGGCCGAGGGCCGGATCCTCGGCGGCGGCCAGATCGCGGCGGCGGGTCATGCCAAACGCAGCGAGGACGGCATGGGAGAGCTCGACCTCGCCCAGCCGGGCGAACAGCTCGGCCTCCTTGGGGTTGGACGCCGGGAAGCCGGCCTCGATGATCGCCACCCCGAGGGCGTCGAGGCGGGTGACGACCCGCAGCTTCTCGGCGGCGGTCAGCGACATGCCCTCGCCCTGCATGCCGTCGCGCAGGGTCGTGTCGTAGAGCTCGATGGTCGGGGGGGTCATGGTGCTCCTCGGGATCGGCGGCGGGAGGCGCCGCGAGCCAAGTCACGTCGACCCGTCGCCGCCGGGGCGGCCGGGCCGACGCCGGCATGCGGCGCGCGGGGCGGGCAGGCGGCGTGGGCGCCCAGGGCGGGCGCTCAGGCCGCCCGCGGAATTCGCCGCTGCCCCGCGCCGGGGAGCCTCGCGCCGGCAGGCCTCATACCGCTGTCGCGGCCGAGGGGACGGAGACGACGTCGAGCCACCGCGCATAGCGCTCGCTGCGCCCGTGCAGTGCGTCCTCGTAGACCTCGGCCAGCTCGCGGGTGACGCTGCCGGGCTTGCCCGTGCCGATGGCGTGGTCGTCGATCTCGCGCACCGGGACCAACTCGGCAGCGGTGCCGACCATGAACACCTCGTCGGCCAGGTAGAGCTCGGCCCGCGCCAGATCGCGCTCAACCACCTCATAGCCGAGGTCACCGGCGATCTCGATGACCGACCGCCGGGAGATCCCGTCGAGGATCGAGGCGGTCTGCGGCGGGGTGACCAGGCGTCGGTCGCGCACGCAGAAGATGTTCTCCCCCGAGCCCTCGCAGACGTGTCCGAGGTCGTCGAGCAGGATCGCCTCCTGATAGCCGGCCTTGGCCACCTCGATCTTGGCCAGCACCGAGTTGAGGTACTGACCCGTAGCCTTGGCGTGGGGGATCATGGAGTCAGGGCCGATGCGCCGCCAGCTCGACACCTTCGCCCGGATGCCCGTGTGCTTGCTGTCATCGCCGAGGTAGGCGCCCCACACCCACGCGGCGATGGTCACCTCGACCGGCGAGTCCAGCGGGTAGAGCCCCATCGGCCCGTAGCCCCGAAAGACGATGGGCCGCACGTAGCAGGAGCGCAGGCCGTTACGAGCGATCAGCTCGTGGGTGGCCAGGCGGAGCTCCTCGCGGCTGAACGGGACCGGCATGTAGTAGAGCGCGGCCGAGCGCTCGAGGCGCTCGAGGTGCTCGTTGTGTCGGAAGATCGCCGGGCCGCGGGCGGTGTCGTAGCAGCGAACCCCTTCGAACACCCCCGTCCCGTAGTGCAGGCCGTGGGTGAGCACGTGGACCTTGGCCTCGTCCCAGGGGACGAGCTCCCCGTTGATCCAGATGACCTCCGACGGCTCCACGCGGCTCCTTGGCTACTCGAGATGGGCGAGGACCGCGGCGGTGGCCTCCGCCGTGCCGGCGCTCCCGCCGAGATCGGGGGTGCGCAGACCGCCATCGAGGGCGCGGTCGACCGCCGATTCTATCGCCGCCGCCTCGGCCTCGGCGCCCAGCCCGTTCCGTAGCATCAGCGCCGCCGAGAGGATCATGGCCAGCGGGTTGGCGGCGCCCGTCCCCGCGATGTCCGGGGCCGAGCCGTGGACGGGCTCGAAGAGTCCCGGAGAGCCGGGCGCCCCGAGCGAGGCGCTGGGGAGCAGACCGATCGAGCCGGTGAGCATGGCCGCCTCGTCGGAGAGGATGTCGCCGAACAGGTTCTCGGTGAGCAGCACGTCGAAGCGGGCGGGGTTGGAGATCAGCTGCATGGCGGCGTTGTCGACGAGCAGATGATCCAGCTCGACCCCCTCCCCCTCTCGCCCGCACACGGCGACCACGGTCTCCCGCCACAGGCGCGAGGTCTCCAGCACGTTGGCCTTGTCCACCGAGGTGATCCGCTGGCGCCGCCCGCGGGCGGCGTCCAGGGCCGAGCGGGTGATGCGCTCGATCTCCTTCACGGTGTACTCGCAGCGGTCCGAGGCGGCGTCGGCGGTGCGCGTGCGTTCACCGAAGTAGATGCCGCCGGTGAGCTCGCGCACCACCAGCAGGTCGGTGCCCTCGATGCGCTCACGGCGCAGGGGGCTGGAGTCGTAGAGCGCCGGCACGGGCCGGACCGGCCGCAGGTTGGCGTAGAGCCCCAGGCCCCGGCGCAGGCCGAGAAGGCCCTGCTCGGGACGCGGGGCATCGGGGTCGGTGGTGTCCCACCGAGGACCGCCCACCGCCGCGAGCAGCACGGCGTCGGCGGTGCAAGCGGCGGCGAGCGTCTCGTCGGTCAGGGCCCTGCCGTGACGATCGATCGCTGCCCCTCCGAAGGCGTGCTCGTCGTAGACGGCATCCAGGCCCACGGCATGCAGGATCGCCAGCGCCGCGGCCAGGACCTCAGGGCCGATTCCGTCACCGGGGAGGGTGACGATCCGCGCGCTCACGCCGCTGCCCGGCGGTCGGGGGTCTCGCCGGGCATGCGGGCGTCGATGTTCAGGCGCACGTAGTCCAGCTCGAGCGGCTGACCAAGCTCCCTCACCACGGCGGCCACGAAGGGTTCGCGCAGCTCGTCGGGGAGGCGGTCCAGATGGGCGCGCAGGCAGACCGCGCGCACGAACGCGGGCGGGTCGGGCGGACGCACGGGGCGCGGGGCCAGCCAGCACCGAGCGGCGGCAAACCCGGCGCCCAGCAGGCGCCGCTCGGTCTCCTCGGGGCCCGCGTAGTTCCACGGTCCCGCCCAGCCACCCAGGTGGGTGCCAAACGGTGCGCGCGCGCCGACCTCGTCGGCCGTACGGCGGACCCGGTCGATGTTGCCCCGGCCTCCGCACTGGGCGACGAGGCGCCCGGCCCCGACCAGGACCGCGGCCAGGCGCCGGAACAGACGCTCGTGGTCGGCGATCCAGTGGAAGGTGGCGGTCGAGAGCACGGCATCGACGCGCTCGGGCAGGCTGAGCTCGAGCAGGTCGATCTGGCGGACGTCGACCCGGGCCGGCAGCTCGGACCGGGCGCGGCGGACCATGGCGGGCGCCGCGTCGACGGCGATGACCCGGCCACGGGGTAGCCGCGCCAGCAGCTCCCGGGCCACCCGGCCGGTTCCGCAGCCCGCGTCGAGCACTGTCTCGTCGCCGCGCAGGGGGAGGCGGTCGAGAACCTCCCGGGCCCACTCGAGCTGGGGCTCGGAGACGCGGTGATAGGTCCCCGCATCCCAGTCGACCGGACCCCGTTGATAGTCCCGCGGGCGGTCCTCGGCCAGGCGCAGGACGCCAGCGGGCGCGGGCGTGGCGGATGGATCCCCAGGCTGGCTCACAGCGCGGTGGTCACCGGCCCGGGGCGCTCCCGCTCGCTCTCGTAGACGGCGATGCGCTCGGCCTGCTGCAGGGTCATGGCGATGTCGTCGAGGCCATGCAGGAGCCGATGGCGGGTCTCCTCGTCGACGTCGAAGGCCGCCGACCGCCCGGCGAAGGAGACGGTCCGGGCCTCGAGGTCGACCTCGGCCTCGCCCGCCCGGGCCACCACCCGGCAGTCCTCCTCGGAGAGCGCGACGGGTAGCAGGCCGATCTTCGTGCAGTTGGAAAAGAAGATGTCGGCGAAGCTGGGCGCCAGGATGGCCTGGAAGCCGTAGTCCTGCAATGCCCACGGCGCGTGCTCGCGCGAGGAGCCGCAGCCGAAGTTGCGGCCAGCGACCAGGATCGGGTTGGGCGGCAGCTCCCAGCCGGGTTCGCGGGCCCAGTCATAGAAAAGGAACTCCCCGAAGCCGGTGCGCTGTACCCGCTTGAGGAACTGCTTGGGGATGATCTGGTCGGTGTCGACGTCGGCGCGGTCGAGGACGCTGACCGGGCCGGCGATGGTCGTGACGGGCTTCACGCGCGTTCCCCCCAGGTGCGGATGTCGACGAAGTGGCCCTCGATGGCGGCGGCCGCCGCCATCTGGGGGGAGACGAGGTGGGTCCGTCCGCCGCGGCCCTGACGCCCCTCGAAGTTGCGGTTGGAGGTCGAGGCGCACCGCTCACCGGGCGAGAGGGTGTCGGGGTTCATGCCCAGGCACATCGAACAGCCTGCCCCGCGCCAGTCGAACCCGGCGGCGGTGAACAGGCGATCCAGGCCCTCGGACTCGGCCTGGGCCTTGACCTGCGCCGAGCCGGGGACGACCATGGCGTCGACCCCGGAGGCCACGCGGCGGCCCTCCACCACCGCGGCCGCCGCCCGCAGATCCCCGATGCGGGAGTTGGTGCACGAGCCGATGAACACCCGGTCCAGGCCGATCTGCTCGATCGGCGTTCCCGGCTCCAGCGCCATGTAGCGCAGGGCCCGCTCGGTGGCCTCGCGGTCGGCTCCTGACTCCAGGGCCTCCGGGTGGGGAACCTGTCCGGTGACCGGGGCGACCATGGCCGGCGTCGTGCCCCAGGTCACCTGGGGGGAGAGGCCCGCTGCATCGACGACCATCTCCCGATCGAAGCTCGCTCGCGGGTCCGTGACCAGCCCCCGCCAGCGCTCGATCGCCGCGTCGAGGTCGGCCGGAGCCCCCGGACGCCCCTCGAGCCAGGCGAACGTCGTGTCGTCGGGCGCGATCATCCCGGCTCGGCCGCCGCCCTCGATGGTCATGTTGCAGATGGTCATCCGGCCCTCCATCCCCAGCGCCTCGACGGCCGGCCCCGCGTACTCGACGACGTGGCCAGCGGCGCCACCGACGCCCATCTGGCCGATCGTCCCCAGGATGAGGTCCTTGGCCGTTACCCCGAAGGGTAGGTCGCCCTCGTAGCGGATGCGCATCGAGCGGGGCCGCTGCTGGACAAGGCACTGGGTGGCCAGGACGTGCTCGACCTCGCTGGTGCCGATACCGAAGGCCAGGGCGCCGAACGCCCCGTGGGTGGCCGTGTGCGAGTCGCCGCAGACGATCGTCGTCCCGGGCTGGGTGACGCCCAGCTCGGGGCCGATCACGTGGACGATGCCCTGACGGTCGGACCCGAGCGAGTAGATCGGGACCCCGAGCTCCACGCAGTTGCGCTCCAGCGTCTCGACCTGGACGCGCGAGAGCTCGTCACGGATCCGCGACGCCACCGGCGTGCCGTCGGTCGGGACGTTGTGGTCGGCGGTGGCCAGGGTGCGGTCGGGCCGGCGCACGGGCCGGCCAGCCAGGCGCAGCCCGTCAAACGCCTGCGGGCTGGTCACCTCGTGGACGAGGTGCAAGTCGATGTACAGCAGCCCAGGGGCCACCTCGTGGGCCTCCCAGATCTTCTCGAACAGGGTGCTGGGCATTGGCGTCCTCCTCGGGTGGCTGGCGGGCTAGGAGCGGCGAAGACCGGCGCAGACCACGGCCAGCAGTCGTGCCGGGTCGGGGCCGGGGTTCTCGAAGCGGTGGGGCAGATCGGCGTCGAAGGTGACGGTGTCGCCGGCGTTCAGCGGGTGGCGCTCGCCATCGCAGAGCAGCACGACCCGACCGGCTTCGACGGTGGCCGTCTCCCGGCTGCCCGGTTCATGGCGGGGCGGGTCGCCCGGCCCGCCGGTGCTCGCGGCGGGGGCGAGCGCATGGCGGGAGAGCTCGGCGCGGAGGCCGGGCAGGGGCGGGGTCAGCACCTCCCACCGGTGCCCGTGGGCGCCGCCATGACGGCGATCGGCGCCCCGCACGACGGTGACGGCGCCGTCCTCGTCGAGGCGCAGCAGCTGGGACAGCCGCAGCTCCAGGCCGGTGGCGATGCGCCCGGCGACCGCCAGGGTGGGGCTCGTCTCCCCGCGCTCGACCTGAGAGAGCATCGGCGCCGACACGCCGCAGCGGTCGGCCAGGTCGCGCAGGGAGAGCCCCATGGCATCGCGCAGGGCTCGGACGCGGGCCCCGAGGATGGCCCGGGGCTCGGGCTCGGCGGCCAGCGGAGGTGGCGGGGCAATGGCCATACGCACGTATGCTATCGCATACGGCGAGGAGCGCGAAGTCTCCCCCTACACTCGACGGTCATGGGCGGGCGCTGCACCGGACGTGATGTAGGCCGGGCGCGAGATCCGCGGACGCGGGTGCTCGCGGGCCTGCTCGGCCTGCTGCTCGTGCTCGCCGGCCTGCTGACCGGGGCGCCCGTCGCGTCGGCCGCCGGGGACCCGCTGCGCGGCGAGCAGTGGGGACTGGACATGATCCATGCCGATCAGGCCCACGCCTCGGCGACGGGCCGAGGAGCGGTCGTCGCGGTGGTCGACACCGGCGTCTCCCTGCACCATCCCGACCTCCAGGGCCGGCTGCTGCCGGGTTACGACTTCCAGGCCAACAACGCAAGTCCCCAGGACCAGAACGGCCACGGCACCCACGTGGCCGGCATCATCGCCGCCGACACCGGCAACGGCATCGGCGTCGCCTCGGTCGCCCCGGACGCGATGATCCTGCCCATCCGCGTGCTCGACCCCAGCGGGAGCGGAGACCTGGGCACGATCGCCCAGGGCATCACCTGGGCCGTCGACCACGGCGCCAACGTGATCAACCTGTCGCTTGGCGGCGACCTCGTCGGCTCGCTGCTGCTCGAGCAGCAGCTCGCCGATGCGATGAACTACGCCGTCGCCCACAACGTGGTGGTCGTCGCCGCCGCCGGCAACGACACCTCGCCGATCTGCGAGCAGCCGTCCACCCAGGGCAAGATCCTCTGCGTGGGAGCCGTGATGCGCAACGGCCAGCTCGCGAGCTACTCGTCCTTCGGCCTCGGCCTGGGCATCACCGGCCCGGGCGGCTCGGGTGACGGCACGGTCACCAACGACGTGGTCTCCACCTACTTCGACCCCACGCCGGGCGGCGCGGGCGACACCTACAAGCCCCTGGCCGGAACCTCGATGGCCACCCCCCACGTCTCCGGCGTGGCCGCGCTGCTGGCCCAGCTCGGCGTCCATGGCCAGGCCGCCATCCAGCGGATCCTGGCCACCGCCCAGCCGCCCCCCGGGGGCGGATCGGGACCGAGCCCGTTCTACGGCGCGGGCATCGTCGACGCCCAGGCGGCGGTGACCGGGCTGGCCGGACGGCCCGGGTCGCCGCGGGCCCTGGACCGGGCACCCTCCAGCGCGCCGCACTGTGGTGTGCTGGCCGGCCGTCCCGCCGGGCGGGTGGGGGCGGCCAAGCGCCTCCAGCGACCGCGGCCGGTCCGTAGGGGCGATGTCGTCGTTCGCTGTCTGGCTGTGGGAGCCGGGCGCTACACGGTCACCGTCCGCTCCGCCGGCCGCTTGCTGGCCCACGGCTCGACGCGGGTGACGGCGGGCCGCGAGGTCGTCGTCCGCGCCCGGCTCACCGCGGCGGGTCGCCGCCTGCTCGCCCATCGCCGGCACCTCGCCGCGACCGTTCGGGTCACCCTGCCCGGCGCGCCGGCGCAGGTGCTGGGCCTCGTGCTGGCGCCGTAGGCGGTCGGTCGCCCCGCTCCGCGCGGGGCAGCCAACCCGGGGGGGCCAGGTCGCGCCCTCGCCGCTGCCCGCGGTGCGGGCGGTTGCGGGCTGCTGGAATGCGCACTTTGCGGGAATCTGGCGCTATTTCCCCTCAGCGAGATGGGCGGGGGCTGCGCTGCCGGGCTGATAGGCGCTCCTGGAGATCGACGAGGTCGAGCTCTCCGCGCTGGAAGGAGCTGAGCGCGGCGAAGAGTCCCGCGCCTATCAGGCAGAACACCGCGTCCCCGAAGCCGAAGCCGACCCAGGCGGCGACGAACAGAAAGCCGATGAGCGCGGCGAACTGTGTGGGCATCATGAGAGTTCCCTTCTTGTCTTTCGGTCATATCCCCTGGCCGTCACGTTGACGGCCAGGACGGGCAAGTCGTGGCGCTCGACGGCGTCCCTGACGCGTTGGCGGACGCTTCTCAGCGTGTCGGCCACGGTGGTCGCGCGGCGCACGGTGATGGCGACGGTGAGCTCCTGGGCTCCGAGGCGGGCGCTGGCGCTGCTCACGTCGCCCTGCTGAGCCGCGGCGGTCTCGGCGATGCGCTCCACGGCGCGCGGGGCGACTCGAAGCGACCCCTTTCTCTCGTCATCGGTCAGGTCGAGCTCTGCGCGCGTCAGATGGGGGCGCGGCAGCTCTTGGAGGGCGAGGAAGACGAAGATGACAAAGGCAAGCAGTCCACCTAAGCCGGCGATGAGACGTACGGTGGTGGTGAAGTCTGCGGCGCCGAGCTTGGCGGCGTGGTCATAGATCGTGCGGTAGGCGCTGATCGAGTTGACCGTGGTCGGGGAGACCTTCGCTGCCAGCAAGCAGAGCATCAACCCGTACCACACCAGGATCAGCGCGAGCACGACGGCGAAAATGCGCGCGGCGTAGGCCAGGGCGGGGGTGCGGAGGCTGATCCGCTGACGTATCACTGAACTCGCTCTCCCCGCTCGCCCAGGCGCACCCGTACGCGCGATTTGAACGCAAACGGCTCGGTGATCGGTCCCAGCGCGTCGCTGACCGTGCGCTGAAGCTCCTGGCCGTCAACCGTGCGCGAGCGAGAGACCCGGACGGTGACGCGGCCGCCGGTCCCCCGCCGCGCCGGCGACACCCTGGGCCGCTTCATGCTGGTCACTCCGTCGGTCTGCTCGATCAGTGCCCGGATCATCTCTCGGAGGGTGCCCCGACGCGCGGCCAGGGTCCCCGCGTCAGGCTCTGACTCCAGCAGGGCCAGCCGGTCGCGGGGGCGGCGGAAGATGCCGGTCAACAGCGCCAGGCCCACCAGGAACGCCGCCAGGCCGCAGAGCAGGGAAAGCCACGCGACCGACCCGGGGGCGGCGAGCTGACCCAGGAAGTCACCGATGTGCCGGCGCACCGAGACCATCCCGATCAAGCGGTCCGGTCGCGCGGACCCCAGACTGATGAGCCCATCCAGGCAATACGCCGCCACACCCAATGCCACCAGCCCGAGCAAGAGCAGCCACAGGACGCCAATCAGCCGGACCAGCGGGCGCAGCAACAGGATCATGGCCCGTCCTGCGCTAGATCAGCGAAGTGAATGCTCACGCCATCGAGCACGTCGCCCAGCCCGGCCTCCGAGGCGGATGCCCGGACGGCAGCACTTATCTGCTCGGCGAGGGGGTGCAGCGGCACCGGCTCGCAGATGAGTCGCAGCGCGATGCTGTACGCGCCCGGTCCGCTGGCCACGCAGGTCACGCCGTCCAGGCGCTCTCCGCCGGGAGCTGCGGTGACGTGTACGCCCAGCGGGCCCGCATCCGTTGCTGCGACCGCGGGCACGGCGAGGGCGGCCTCGCGCGCCGTCCAGGCCAGACGCACACGTTCTGACCGCGCCGGCGCCGCCGGCGCTTGCGGTCTCGGCGGGGGTTGGGGCATGGGAGGTGTTGCGGCCCGCTACTGGACGCGCGAGGGCTCGGAGTCGTCTTCCTCGTCGCCGGGGAAGTGCAGGTCGTTGACCTCGATGTTGACCTCGGTGACCGTCAGTCCCGTGATTCCCTCGACGCGACGGCTCACGTTGTCACGGATCTCCTTCGCCACCCGGGGAATCGACTCGCCGTACTCGATCACCACCTTCACATCGGCGGCTGCTTCGCGCTCGCCGACCTCTACGGAGATTCCCTGGGTGCGGGAGTCGCCGAGCCCCACCCGCTGGGTGACCGAGCCGACCGCGCGGCTCGCGCCGCCGCCGAGAGCGTAGACGCCCGCGACTTCGCGCGCCGCGATGCCCGCGACCTTGGTCACCACCGAGTCGGCGATCGTGGTCTTTCCCTGCTCCGTGCTCAGCGGCTGCGTTCCCCGCCGCGTGACGTCGGTCGATTCTGCGCCTTCACTGGCGCCCTGCCTAGGGGACGACTCCGGCTGGGCCATGGCCTGCCTCCTGAGAATTGGGATGGATGGTCCCGCGCGCGGAACTACCGCGGCTGGCGCCGCTCACTACGTTAGACCGGCCCGGCGTGAAAAAGTTCTGCGCCGCGTTGCGCCCGTTCGTCGAGGTCATCGATGGCGACCGCGATCTCGGCGGCCTCGACGCCGGCCAGCCGCCGCAACGCTCCCGCGACGCGCTCGCGCACCGCCTGGGCGACCGGGGACAAGGCCGGCCCGTACGCGACCACCAGCCGCATCCGCACCGTGACCGGCTCGCCCTCAGCGCCTCCCTCGGCGAAGGCCGAGGCCAAGCTGACCTCCGGCACCGAGCGCGCCGCCTCCCGGGCGACGCTGGCGATGACCTTGTTCCCCACCCGGGTCTGACCGTGGTGGCGCTCGGTGAGCACCACGCTGCCCACCTGGGTGCGAACGCGATCCATGACCCGTCGCGCCAGATCAATGGGTATGACCACCCGCTCCCCCGCTAAGCCGCGAACCTCCCTCCACGCCCCACGGATTCGCTCCAAGGCGGCCCGGCAATGCGGGCAGACCGATTGATGGGCACGATCGCGCGGCTCCGCCCCCTCGGTGACCTGGGCGATCAGCTCGGCCACGAGCGTCCCGCACGCCAGCCGCTCGGCAAAGCCATCCACGTTCATCGCCCAACCTCCTTTATCACGCCGAGCCGAGCGCGATGAATCCGCCCCTTGACCGTCGCCACGGTGATGCCGAGCACATGCGCGATCTCCGCATAAGACAGTCCCTCGAACTCGCGCAGCACCAGTGCTGCGCGCTGCTCGCCCGGCAGGGCCCGCACCGTCTGAGAAATCGCGGAGAAGCGCTGACGCCGTTCGGCGACCTCGATCGGATCGCCGCCCTCAACCAGCATAGGGTCTTCCAGCGGCTCTGAGGGCCGGCGTGACGCCCGTACGTTCAAGCAGTGATTGGTAACGATCCGATACAACCATGTTGAGTACGCGCTCTCGCCGCGGAATCTCGCCACGTTCTGCCAGGCCAGGACAAACGCTTCCTGCGTCGCGTCCTCAGCGTCAGCCTCCGAGGCGAGCATGCGCAACGCGAGCCGATACATCGGCAGCTGATACCGCCGCACCAGCGCCTCAAACGCGTCCACGTCGCCCGCGCGCGCAGCGCCAACCAGAAGCTCATCACGGACCTTGACCACCAATGCTCATATCCCCTGCACAACGGCGCCCCACCACCGGACCTGGAGCCCGGAAGCGCCGGCACCGGACGCCCGCTAAGTGCTCTGCTCCGTCAGCGCCTCGAGCGCGTGCACTGCCACTTCACACCGACCTCGGCCTCCTGGATGAGCCTGCTCGAAAGCACTAGGGCCCGACGAGGACGACGACGTCCACCGTGGCGTCGACCTCCTGCTTGCCCGGGTTGACGGGCGTGGGAATCGGCGCGTGGCCGACGCCGGGCTTGGGCGCCGTCACCCCGGTCGAGGGTGCCCCGGCCGCGGGCGACGTCGAGCTGGGCGAGCTCGGGTCCAGGTCGATGGACTGCACCCCGGTCACCCGTACTCCCGCGGCCGCCGCCGCGCTGTCGGCCCGGCGGCGAGCGTCGCGCACGCCGCCGCCTCGGCCGCCAGCTTCCCGGCCGACGGATCGGAGACCGTGTAAGCCATCTGGCGCATCCGCGCGCTCAGGGCGCTGCCACCACCTCGGTCTCACCCCGCGCCCCGGCCGCCGCCTCGCGCTCAGCTCGCCGCAGTGCCGCCGACAGGGCCCTGACGTAGGCCCGGGCCGCCGCCTCGATGATGTCGGTGGAGACACCCTGGCCGGCGGCGCTGAGGCCGTCGAGCTCGAGGACCACCGAGGTCTCCCCGAGGGCATCCTGGCCGCCGGTGACGGCGTCGACGCGGAACTCGCGCAGCCGAGCGTCGCGACCCGTTGCCGCGTTGATGGCACGGAAGATCGCGTCGATGGGTCCGTCCCCGGTGAATGCACCGACCCGCTCGGCGCCGTCTGGACCGCGCACGCCAACCCTGGCATGAGGCGGGCGGCGCGAGGAGGCCTCGACGTCGAACCACTCCAGCGTGTACGCGGTCACCTCGCCGCGCAGCTCGTCGGTGACCAGGGCCTCGAGGTCCATCGCCGTGACCTGCTTCTTCTTGTCGGCGATCTCCTTGAAGCGCTTGAAGGCCGTCGCCAGGGCCTGCCCGTCCACCACGTAGCCCAGCTCCTCCAGGGCTTGGCGCAGCGCGTGGCGGCCAGAGTGCTTGCCGAGCACTATCGAGTTGGCCTCCAGGCCGACGGTGGTGGCGTCCATGATCTCGTAGGTCGTGCGCTCCTTGAGCACGCCGTCCTGGTGGATGCCCGACTCGTGGGCGAACGCGTTGCGCCCGATGATCGCCTTGTTGGGCTGGACCGGGTAGCCGGTCAGGCGCGAGATCAGCCGGCTGGTGCGGGCGATCTCCCGGGTCTGGATCTGCGTGTGCAGGCCGCCGACGTCGGCCGCCCGGGTATGCAGGAGCATGACGATCTCCTCCAGGGAGGCGTTGCCCGCCCGCTCGCCGATCCCGTTGATCGCACACTCGACCTGGCGCGCCCCGGCCTGCAGGCCGGCGAAGGAGTTGGCGACGGCCAGGCCCAGGTCATCGTGGCAGTGCACCGACAGGGTCACGTCGGCCAGCTCGGGGACCAGGGAGTAGAGCCGCTGGAGGTGGGCGGCGAACTCGTGGGGCATCGTGTAGCCGACGGTGTCGGGGATGTTGATGGTGGTGGCCCCCTCGGCCACGGCCACCGCGCACACCTCGGCGGTGAACTCGACATCGGCCCGGGTGGCGTCCATGGGGGAGAACTCCACGTCCTCCACGTAGTCGCGCGCGTGGGCCACGGCGGCGCGGGCCTGCCCGAGCACATCCTCGCGGGTGGTCTGGAGCTGGTGGACGATGTGGATGTCCGAGGTGGAGATGAACGTGTGGATGCGCGGCCGGGCGGCGTCGCGCACCGCGTTCCAGGCGGCGTCGATGTCGGCCCCGTGGGTTCGGGCCAGCCCGGCCACGACCGGGCCGTCCACCTGCCGGGCGATGGTCTGCACCGCCTCGAAGTCGCCGGGAGAGGTGATGGGGAACCCGGCCTCGATGACGTCGACGCCCAGGCGCGCGAGCTGCTGGGCGATCTCCAGCTTCTCGGCGGTGTTCAGCGAGATGCCCGGCGACTGCTCGCCGTCCCGCAGGGTGGTGTCGAAGATCACGACGCGCTCGGCGTCGCTGGCTACTGAACCGTCGGGTGTCATCGTGAAGGCTCCTCTCCGGGGCTGGTCGACCTGTCTCTTCTCGCTGGTGTGCGGCTACGGGCGGCCGCCGACGCGCTATTCCCCCCGAAGGGGGAGGAGAAGGAGACGCAGGTCAAGCAGGAGGCTCACGAGCTGTCGAATCTAGCACGGGCTCGGTAGGGTTCAGCCGTGCGCAGCCTCCGGTTCATCGCCGCTGCGACCGCCGCCCTGACCGCCGCGGGTGCAGCCATCACCGGCCCGGTGGGAGCGGCATCGCCGGCGTCGGTCGCCGCCCGCCTGCGTGCGGCCGGCCTGCGACCGGTGGCGCTGCTGCCTTCCCCGCTCCCCTCGCTGCTGCGCCACAGCAAGGCGACGCTCGACGAGATCACCGGCGACGGCTACTCCGTCAGCTACCAGTACCGCTCACACCCCTACACCCGCGACCTCCCGTTCGGCTTCGTCACCGTGGCGCGGGATCACACCTCGCTGCGCTCGATCCTCGATGACCGGCGTTTCAGCGGGAGGCGCAAGCCGCGGTCGGCCATCGCCGGGCACACCTGCTACCTGATCCCGGCCGACATCTCCTTCCTCTACGCGTGTCGCATCCAGGGCTTCACCTACCGTTTCCTGTCCAAGTACTACGGCGGGGCGACCAGGGCGACGCTGCGCGAGCTCATCCGCGGGCTCCGGCCGGTCTGATTGGCGGCTCCGACCGTCAGCGCGCCCTTCCCGACCCGCTACAGGCTGACCGCGCGCCCGTCGACGAACCCCTCGGCCCCGACGATCTCGTCGAGTAGGCTGGAGGGCACGTCGCTGTCGGTGGTGACCGCCATCGCCGCCAGCTGGCCCGAGCCGGAGGGAGCGCCCACCTCGTCGGCACCGGGCTGGCGCCCCACGGCGGCAGAGGAGATGTTGATCCCCGCCGCCCCGAACACGGTGCCCACGCGGCCGATCATCCCCGGGACGTCGGAGTAGCGCAACAGCACCAGGTGGGGCTCGAGCTGGAGGTTGAAGCGCTGGCCCCAGGCCTCGAGCAGGTGCGGACGCTCGTGGCGCCCGAGGGTCGTACCCACCACCCGCTGGCTGGACCCGTTCCCCGACACCGTCACCCGCACCAGGTCGGTGAAGTCCCGGGCTGCCGCCTGCTTGCTCTCCACCACGGCGATGCCCCGCTCCTCGGCCATGGACCGGGCGTTGACCTGGTTGACGTCCTCCTCGGTATGGCCCGAGAGGATTCCGAGCAGGACGGCGATGGTCAGCAGCCGGTCGTCGCGCTCGGCCACCCGGCCCAGGAACTCCACCTCCACCCGCTCCACCGAGGAGTCCTCGACCAACGCCATGCCGATGCGCCCCAGGGCCCGGCACAGAGGCAGCAGCGGGCCCAAGGCCGCCATGTCCTCGGCCGGGATGGCGGGGATGTTGACCGCGGTGGAGACCACTCCGCCGGTCAGCGCGGCCACCACCTGCTCGGCGGTCTGCACGCCGGCCCGGTCCTGGGCCTCGCGGGTCGAGGCCCCCAGGTGGGGGGTGACGACCACGTTGTCGTAGGCGAACAGGGGGTGCTCGGTCAGCGGCTCGGAGGGGAAGACGTCGAGCGCCGCCCCGGCGACCCGCCCGGAGTCCAGCGCGTCCTTGAGGGCCATGTCGTCCACCAGGCCGCCGCGGGCCACGTTGATCACGCGCACGCCGGGCTTCATCTGGGCGAAGGCCTCGGCGTTCAGCCAGCCACGGGTCTCGGGCGTCTGGGCCAGGTGGACGGTGATGAAGTCGGCGCGGGCGTAGACGCCGGCCGAGCTGTCGGCCTTCTCCACTCCCAGCTCGCGGAAGCGCTCGGCGGAGACGAACGGGTCGAAGGCGAGCAGGTGCATGCCGAACCCGCGGGCGCGCTCGGCCACCAGCTGGCCGATCCGACCGAAGCCGATGATGCCCAGCGTCTTCTCGTAGAGCTCGACGCCGTTGAGCCTTGAGCGCTCCCAGCGCCCGGCGGTGAGCGAGGCGTGGCCGCGGGGGACGTTGCGGGCCAGGGCGAGCAGGAGGGCCATCGTGTGCTCGGCGGCGGCGTGGATGTTGGACTGGGGTGCGTTGGCCACCACGATGCCGCGCTTGGTTGCCGCGTCGACGTCGACGTTGTCCACGCCCACCCCGGCCCGGCCGATGACGCGCAGGTGGGTGCCCCGGCCGATGAGCTCGGCGGTCATCTTCGTGGCCGAGCGGATGAGGATCCCCTCGTAGTCGCCGATCCGCGACGCCAGCTCCTCGCCATCCCAGCCGTCGGCCACGTCGACGTCGAAGTGCTCGCGCAGGAGATCCACCCCCGTGGCGGCAATGGGCTCGGCGACGAGGATGCGCGGACGCGGGCTCATCCCGGGGCTCCGGCCTGGCCGGCCAGCCGCTCGGAGACCCAGTCGATGCAGCCGGTCAGAGCCTGCACGTCGGCCGGCTCGACGGCGGGGAACATGCCGATGCGCAGCTGGTTGCGCCCGAGCTTGCGGTAGGGCTCGACGTCGACTATGCCGTTGGCCCGCAGGGTGCTGGCCAGCGCCGCCGCGTCGACGTCGTCGGAGAAGTCGATGGTCCCCACCACGAGCGAGCGGTGCGCCGCATCCGCGACGAACGGGCTGGCCAGCGACGAGGCGTCGGCCCAGCCGTAGAGGTGCTCCGAGGACGCCCGGGTCCGCCCCACGCACCAGTCGAGCCCGCCGTTGTCGAGCATCCAGTCGAGCTGGTCGGCCAGCAGCAGCAGGGTGGCCAGGGCCGGGGTGTTGTAGGTCTGGTCCTTGGCCGAGCTCTCCAGCGCCGTGGCCAGCGAGAGGAACGGGGGCACCCAGCGCTCGGTCGCCGCGATCTCGCCGATGCGCGCCTGGGCGGCCGGGCTGAGCAGGGCGAGCCAGAGCCCGCCGTCGGCGGCGAAGCTCTTCTGCGGGGCGAAGTAGTAGGCATCGGCCTGGCTGATGTCGACCGGCAGCCCGCCGGCGCCCGAGGTGGCGTCGATGGCCACCAGCGCGCCCTCGGCGCCCGGCGGACGGCGAACGTCGACCATCACCCCGGTCGACGTCTCGTTGTGGGGCCAGGCCAGCAGGTCGGCGTCGGCGTGGGCCGTCGGCTCGGGGGCGTGGCCGGGCTGGGCCTCGACGATGATCGGGTCCTCCAGGAACGGCGCGCCGCCGGTGACGGCAGCGAACTTGGAGGAGAACTCGCCGAGGCTCAGGTGCAGCGCGCGCCGACGGACCAGGCCAAACGCGGCGGCGTCCCAGAACGCGGTGGCCCCGCCGTTGCCCAGGGCCACCTCGTAGCCCTCGGGCGCGGCGAACAGCTCGCCGATCCCGGCGCGTACGTGGCCGACCAGGGACTTCACCGGGGCCTGACGGTGGGAGGTGCCCATGATCGCTGCCTGGGTGGCGAGGTGGGCGAGCTGCTCGGGACGGACCTTGGACGGTCCGCAGCCGAAGCGACCGTCGGCCGGCCTGAGCCCCTCGGGGAGGACCAGGGTTCCTACGGCGCTCGTCGTGTCGGCCGGCGTCATGTTGGCGTCCTCGCGATCGTGCCTCGCTGGCGAGGCGGTGGTCGATGACGTTGCCCAGGCGCGCGGCGGTGCAATCCCCATCGCTCCCCGATCGTGAGCTCGATCTCAGGCGCCAGTCGCGACGGTCGCCCGAGTGTAGATCAACCTCGGGGGGGCACGAAGGCGCCTCGAGCCGGCGCGCCCTGGCCCGCGGCGGCCGGGCGCCGCGGCGATCAGAAGCTCGGCTTGATCCAGCTCATCATCGAGCGCAGCTCTCCACCCTCGCGCTCGATCTGCGTCCCGGCCTGCTGCTCGCGCAGGTGGCGGAAGTGCTCCTGGCCCGCGCGGTTCTCGGCGATCCACTCGCGGGCGAACTCCCCGCTCTGGATCTCTGAGAGGATCCGGCGCATCTCGGCCCGCGTCTGCTCGGAGATGACCCGCTTGCCGCGGGTGTAGTCGCCGTACTCGGCCGTGTTGGAGATGGAGTAGCGCATGCCGGCCAGCCCCTTCTCGTACATGAGGTCGACGATGAGCTTGAGCTCGTGCATGCACTCGAAGTAGGCCATCTTCGGGTCATAGCCCGCGTCGACAAGGGTCTCGAAGCCGGCCTGGACCAGCTCGGAGACGCCGCCGCAGAGGACTGCCTGCTCCCCGAACAGGTCGGTCTCGGTCTCGTCCTTGAAGCTCGTCTCGAACACCCCGGCGCGGGTGCAGCCGATGCCGCGGGCGTAGGCCAGGGCCACACCGCGGGCCTGCCCGGTGGCGTCCTGCTCGATGGCCAGGAGCCCGGGGGTCCCAGACCCCTCGACGAAGGTGCGGCGGACCAGGTGGCCCGGCCCCTTCGGGGCGACGAGGCCGACGTCGACCCCGGACGGCGGCTCGATCTCGCCGTAGTGGATCGAGAAGCCGTGGCCGAAGAGCAGGAGGTTGCCCTCGGCCACGCCGTCTGAGACGCCGCCCTCCCAGACCGAGCGGTGCAGCTCGTCGGGCACGAGCATCATCACGATGTCGCCGCGGCTGGCCGCCTCGGCCGGCTCGGCGACCTCGAGACCGCCGTCACGGGCCTTGTCCACCGAGGCGGAGTCGGGCCGCAGACCGACGACGACGTCGACGCCGGAGTCCGACAGGTTCAGCGCGTGGGCGTGACCCTGGGAGCCGAAGCCGATGATGGCAACGGTCTTGCCCTCGAGCACGCCGGGATCGGCGTCGTCGTCATAGAGCACGGCGGGGCAGGCTAGCGGGCTCGCGCCCTCAGGCGTCGGCGGCCGCCACCAGGACCAGGCCGGGCACGGCCAGGCTCCCGTCGGCGGCGGTGAACGGCTCGTAGGCCGTGGCCAGCGTCTGGCGCAAATCGTCGGTGACCTCCGGACCGGCGGCGTGCGTGATGCGACGCAGCTCGACGCCGAGGTCGCGGCTGGTGTCCCACAGCTCCTCGAAGCTGGCAAAGCGGAAGGTGATGGGCAGTTCCTCGACGAGGATGCCGGTGAAGCCGGCCCCGGCCAGCCGGTCGCTGACGCGGTGGGGATCTGACAGGGCGAAGGGACCGGGAGCGTCCGGCGCCGGGGGTGGGCCGCCCAGGCCGCGCCGGCGCAGCTCCTGGCCGCGGATGGTGAAGAAGGGGTTGTGCTCCGGTGCCGCCCAGGTGGCCAGGGCGATCCGCCCCCCGGGGCGCAGCACGCGCCGGGTCTCACCCAGCGCGGCATCGGGATCGGCCAGGAGCATGTAGCCCCAGCGGCAGAGCACGCCGTCGACGTCGGCGGTCGGGAGATCGATCCACTCGGCGTCGAGGACGCGGAACTCGACGTTGTCGATGCCCAGCTCGGTCGCGCGGCGGCGCGCGACGTCGAGCATCGGCTCGGCGGCGTCGCTGGAGATCAGGATCCCCCCCGGGGCGATCAGCTCGGCGGCCAGCAGCCCGGTGTCGCCCGGGCCGGCGGCCAGCTCGAGGACGCGGTGACCCGGTTGGGGGTGGCTGGCCTCGACGAGCCAGCGTGAGACCGGGAGCGCGACGGCCTGGAAGCTTTCGCGGCGGCGCTCCCATCCCGCCGCCGAAGCCTCCCAGCGGGTGAGGTTCTCGGCCCGGTACTCGTCCGCATCGCTCGCCCGGCCGCCGACGCCCGGGTCCCCGTGGGCGGCGTCGTCCGGTCTCACAGCTCGCTCCGGCGCAGCTTGCCCGACGGGGTGCGGGGCAGCTGCCGGGCCCACTCAAACGCCTTGGGCACCTGGAACGGTGCCAGGCGCTGGCGCAGATGGGCCCGCAGGGTGTCGGCGTCGGGCGGCTCGGCGCCGGCCGGGACGACGAGGGCCACGAGGCGCTCGCCCCACTCGGCGTCGGGTCGCCCCACCACCGCCGCGTCGGCCACCCCCGGATGGCCGAGCAGGACCGCCTCCACCTGGGCGGGGGCCACGTTCTCACCGCCGGTGACGATGGTGTCGGCCACCCGCCCGGTCACGCTCAGCCGGCCCCGGTCGTCCACCGCGCCGCGATCGCCGGTGCGCAGCCACCCATCCGGGCCGGCGGTTCCCGGGGCAACCGTGGGGCCGGCGACGGCGATCTCGCCGACGCGGCCGATGCCGCCGTCGCGCCGGGCGTCCTCGGGGTCATCGCTCCCGGCCTCCACGCGGACGCGGACCAGGGGCAGGGGCGGCCCGGCCGTCGGGTCCTCGGGGTCGCGGGCCGTCGTCACCTGCGAGCAGGCCTCGGTCAGCCCGTAGGTCTGGACGACCGGGACGCCAACCTCGAGGGCGGCCTGGCGGGTGGTGGGGCTCAGCGGGCCGCCACCGATCAGCGCTCGCCGGAGGGCTGGCGGGTGGCGCAGGCCGGCGTCGAGCAGGCGGGTCAGGGTCGTCGGGACCAGCGAGACAACGGTCACCGCCCCGTCGGCGAGGGCAGCGACGGCGCGTTCGGGCTCGACGCGCGGTTCAAGCACCACGGTCGTTGCGTAGGCGGCCGAGCGGGTGAGGATCGACAGCCCGCCCACGTGGGAGAGCGGCAGCGTGCACAGCCAGCGTTCGGCCACGTCGAGGCCGAGCGCCACGGCCGAGCCCAGGGCGGCCGCGGCCAGGTTGCCGTGGGTTAGGGCGACCGGGGTGCCCGCCCCCGTGGTCCCCGACGTGTGGACAACCAGCGCCGGGTGGTCGGCGCGGTGACCGGCGGGCAGAGGCGTCCGGGCGCCGGAGTCGACGCCGGCCGGCGACGAGTCGAGGACATGGTCGGCCGCCGCCTCGCGGGCCGCGCGCTCCTCGGCGCCCAGCCGGCCGTCCACCGGGACGGCAACCGCGCCCAGCCACAGGCAGGCGTGCAGGGAAACGACGAAGTTGAGGTTGCTCTCGGCGGCAAGGGCTACCCGATCCCCCGGGCTGACGCCCCGCTTGACCAGCGCCCGCGCTGCCGCGCCGGCCAGGCCGGCGAGCTCCTGGTAGGTCACCGTTCGCCCCGGCGTCTCGATGGCCGCCCGCGCGGGATGGGTCGCGGCGGCGCGCGGCAGCCAGGCCTCGACGAAGCTCATCGCGTCCGAGGCTAGTGGCCCCTCTAGGCTCCCAGCCCATGACCGAGCTCACCTGGACCGCCGCCGAGCAGTACTCAGACATCCGCTATGAGCACGGGGCCGGTGCGGCCGAGGGGATCGCCAAGATCACCATCGACCGCCCCGAGGTCCGCAACGCGTTTCGTCCCCAGACGCTCTTCCAGCTGTCCGAGGCCTTCGACCGCGCCCGCGACGATTCGGCCATCGGGGTGATCGTGCTCACCGGCGAGGGGCCCGACGCCTTCTGCTCGGGCGGCGACCAGCGCATCCGCGGCGACGACGGGTACATCGGCGACGACGAGGTCGCCAAGCGTGGCATCGGGCGGCTCAACGTGCTCGATCTCCAGGTGCAGATCCGGCGCACCCCCAAGCCGGTGGTGGCCATGGTCGCCGGCTACGCGGTGGGCGGCGGCCACGTCCTGCACGTGGTCTGCGACCTGACCATCGCCGCCGACAACGCGCGCTTCGGCCAGACCGGGCCCCGGGTCGGCTCCTTCGACGGCGGTTACGGCTCGGGGCTGTTGGCCCGACAGATCGGCCAGAAGCTGGCTCGGGAGGTTTGGTTCCTCTGTCGCCAGTACGACGCCCAGCGCGCCTACGAGATGGGCCTGGTCAACGCCGTTGTCCCGCTGGCCGAGCTCGAGGCAGAGACCGTGCGCTGGTGTCAGGAGATGCTCGCCCTGTCCCCCCTTGCCCTGCGGATGGTCAAGGCCTCGATGAACGCCGCCGACGATGGCCTGGCCGGGATCCAGCAGCTGGCCGGCGACGCCACCCTGCTCTTCTACCAGACCGAGGAGGCCCAGGAGGGACGCGACGCCTACGTCGAGAAGCGCCGTCCCGACTTCGGCCGCTTCCCCCGTCGCCCCTGAGCGCAGGCGGGCGGGTGCGCATCTGGCTGCTCGCCGCCCGACCCCGGACCCTTCCGGCGGCGGTGGCCCCGGTGCTGGTGGGAACGGCGCTCGCCGGCCACGATGGCCACCTGCGGGCCCTGGCCTTCCTCGCCGCCCTGCTGGGCGCCCTGTTCATCCAGGTGGGCACCAACCTGTCCAACGACTACTCCGACGCCCGGCGCGGGGCCGACACCGAGGACCGGCTCGGGCCGGTGCGGGTGACCGCCGGGGGGCTCGTGCCACCACGCCAGGTTCTGGTCGCCACCTGGGCATCGTTCGGGGCCGCGGTGGCCGTCGGCGTCTACCTCACCGCGGTGGCCGGACCGGTGGTCCTCGCCCTCGGCGCTGCATCGATCCTGGCCGGCGTGCTCTACACCGGTGGCCCGCGACCCTACGGCTACGAGGGCCTGGGCGAGCTGTTCGTCTTCCTGTTCTTCGGCATCGTCGCCGTGACCGGCTCCTACTACGTGCAGCGCGAGCACCTCCCGTGGCCGGCTTTCGCATTCGCCGTCCCCGTCGGCCTGCTGGCCGCCGCCATCCTCGAGGTAAACAACGTCCGCGACCTGGAGACCGACCGCCGTGCGGGCAAGCTGACGCTCGCCGTGCGCCTGGGTCGTCCGCGCACCCGCCACCTCTATCTGGCCACGATCACCGCCGCCTTTTGCACCGCGGTGCTGCCGTGGCCGCTGGGCTTCGGGACGGCCTGGCTGCTGCTGCCTCTGGCCGTCGCGCCGCTGTCCGTTCCCCTGGTGCGCACCGTCCGCCAGCGCACGGACGGGCCGGCCCTCAACGGCGCCCTGGCCGGCACCGGGCGCCTGCAGCTCGCGTTCTGCCTGCTGGTCTCAGCCGGCATCCTGCTCTCGTGATGCACCTGCGCTGGCGCCGGCGCGAGCGGCGCCTGCTCGCACCCCTGCACACCGGCTTTGGCGTGTTGGAATCCCGGGTCCTGATCGAGGTCGAGCTTGAGGCCGACGACGGTCTGACGGGGCGCGGCGAGGCGGCCCCCCTGGAGCCCTACGACGGAGTCTCCCTCGAGGCCGGCGAGGCCGGACTGCAGCGCCTGGCCGACCTGATCGCCGGCAGCGAGGAGGACGACACCGAGGCGCTCCTCGATGCCGCGTGGGCCTCGGGCGCGCCCGCGCCGGCGGTCGCCGCCCTCGACCTCTGCCTGCACGACCTGGCCGGGCTGCGCGCCGGCCAACCAGTGGCGGCGCTGCTGAGCCGCGCTCCCCGGCCCGAGATCGAGGTCAACGCGACGATCGCCGCCCCCGACCGCGCCGCAGCGGCCGCCGCCGCTGACCGCGCCCAGCGCGCCGGGTTTCGCTGCCTGAAGGTCAAGGTCGGTCTCGGCGACGACGCCGGACGCTTGGCCGCGGTCCGCGCGGCGGTCGGCCGCGAGACGCGCTTGCGCGTCGACGCCAACGGCGCCTGGGGCGACCCGGTCGGCGCCCTCGCCGCGCTCGAGGTTCTCGCCCCGGTCGGCCTCGAGCTGGCCGAGGAGCCCGTCCATGGCGTCGAGGCGCTGCGCGCCCTGCGCGCCAGCGCACCGGTGCCCATCGCCATGGACGAGACGGCCACCGACGCCGGCGCCTGGGCCTCGGGCGCGACGGACCTCGTGTGCCTGAAGCTCGCCCGCTGCGGGGGCATCGCCGGCGTGGTGGCCGCGGCCCGCGCCGCCCGGGCCGCGGGCAGCGAGGTGTATCTCGCCTCAAGCTTCGACGGTCCGGCCGGCATCGCCGGGGCGCTGCACGCCGCCGCAGCGCTGGGCGCGTTGCCGGCGTGCGGGCTGGCCACGCTGGGACTGTTCGCCGAGAGCGACCGGCGCCTTCCCGTGCGCGACGGGCGGATGGCCGTGCCCGACGGACCCGGGCTCGGGCTCGGCTGAGGAGATGCGGCGACGCGAACGGGCAAGCTGCGCGTGTTCGTTCGCCCGCGGCCGCCCCGCACCCGGAAGCCCTACTCGGTGGGGGCGGCCAGGTCACGCCCTCGCCGCCCCCCGACGCCGCCCCGTCGAGTGACCGCGAGCGCGCGGCCTGGCGGGACAAACCACCGCAACACGCGATGAGGTCCGGCCTTCAGCGTCCAGGTGCTTGACCTCCATAGGTCAACGTGGCGCCACCGTACGCACGGCGCCCAGCTGGGCAAGCTGGGCCCTGGTCGGGCCGGTGGAACCCAGGACGATCGACGTCGCGACGCCCGTGTGAGCGTCGATGACCACGCTGAGCCTTGTCCCCTGCGCCAGCGCGATCCCGCTCGCCATCTTTACGGGCGCCGCCGTCGCTCGAGTCCACCACCGCGGAATTCGCGCCTACCGGGACGCCGGACCGAGCGCGGCCGCCACCACCGCCGGGGCCTCGAGCGCGACGGCGTGTCCCGCCCCCGGAACCTCCAGCAGCTCGGCGCGGGGGATCAGCTCGGCCATGCGCCGGTTGATGCGCACGTATCGCCCGTCGCGCTCACCGACGATGAGCACCACGGGCATCCTCAGCTCTTCCAGCCGCGCCCACAGCGGCTCCATCACCCCGGTCCCCAGGCCCCGCAGGGCGCCAGCAAGCCCGGGCGCCGTGTTGCGCAGGCGATCGGCGTGGGCGGCCTCGGCCACCTCCGGCGCTTGGTGGCGAAACAGCGGTCCCCGCGCCCACTCGCGCGCGAAGCGCTCGAGGCCGATGCGCTCGATCCGCTCGGCCAGCTCCTCGTCGGCCGTCCGGCGCGCATCGCGCTCGACGGGGTCGGCGATGCCCGGGGAGGCACCGACGAGCACCAGCCGGCCGACCCGGCCGGGATGGCCCAGGGCGAGCAGCAGGGCGAGACGGCCTCCGAGCGAGTAGCCACAGAGGACGACCGGCGGCCCGGGCGGCGGGACGAGGCCGGCGAGGCCGTCGGCGAAGGCGACCGGGCGCTCGTCGCTGCGGGCACCGTGACCGGGGAGGTCGGGGGCGAGAACCTCGCGGCCGCGGCCCGCGCCGGCAGCCAGGACCCCGTCCCATGCCCGGTGGGTCTGGGTGAAGCCGTGAAGGAGCAGGAGTGGGCGCATCCTGGGCCCCATCCTGCCCCATTTTCGGGCCCGCCATGATGGGCCGGTGTCCGAGCCGCCCCCCGCCCACCTGCTGCTCGCGGTGCTGGTCGATGAGCTGACGCGCTGCGGCCTCACCGACGCCTGCACGAGCCCCGGATCGCGCTCGACGCCGCTGGTGCTGGCCCTGGCTCGCCAGCCCGATCTGCGCTGCCATTCCCTGCTCGACGAGCGCGCCGCCGGATTCTTCGCCCTCGGACTGGCCAAGGCGTCGGGGCGCCCGGTGGCGCTGGCCTGCACCTCGGGCACCGCGGCCGCCGAGTACGGCCCTGCCGTCCACGAGGCCCACCAGGCTCGGGTGCCCTTGATCGTGCTGACGGCCGACCGCCCGCCGGAGCTGCGCGACGTCGGGGCGGGACAGACGATCGACCAGCTCGACCTCTACGGACGGGCAGCCGGTTGGTTCGTCGAGCTCGACGCGCTCGACCGGTCCTCGCCGGAGCGCCAGCGCTGGATCCGGACGCTGGCCTGTCGGCTGTGGTGGACGGCGCGGGAGGGCCGGCCCGGTCCCGTCCACGTCAACGTCCCCCTCCGCGAGCCGCTCGCGCCCGGAGTGGCGGTGCCGCGCGACGCCGTGCTCGCGGGCGCCCGGCCCGGGCGACGCCCGTGGGTGCGCCGTGCCCCCGTGCGTTGCGAGGCCGAGGCCGATGCCATCGAGGCGATGGGCGAGGAGCTGGACGGGCGCCGGCGCGGAGTCGTGGTGGCCGGGCGAGCTGAGGGACACCCCGGCCTCCCGGACGCCATCGTCCGCTTCGCCGAGCGGGCGGGCTTTGCCGTGCTGGCCGACCCGCTGTCGGGAGCGCGCCGGCCACCCCACGCCATCGCCCACTACGACGCCGTGCTACGCCACGAGCCGGTGGCCGCGGCCCTCGCGCCCGACGTGGTCATCCGCGTCGGCGACCTGCCCACCTCCAGGCCCCTGCGGAGTTGGCTGGCCGCGCGCGGCGAGGCTCTTCAGATCGTGCTCGACGCTGATGGCGGCTGGCAGGACCCCGACGGGGTGATATCCGCCGCCCTGGCCGCGGACCCCGTCCTGACCCTCGACGCGCTCGGTGAGCGCCTGGCCGCGATGACCCGCCCCGACCCGGCGTGGGCGGGTCGCTGGGCCGACGCCGACCGCCGGGCGGCCACGGCCCTGACCCGAGCGCTTGACGACAGTCTCAGCGAACCCCGGGTGGCGGCCGAGCTCGGTGCCCACCTCCCCAGCGCGGCGGTGTGCTGGTTGGCCTCGTCGATGCCCGTGCGCGACGCCGAGAGCTTCTGGCCGGCGCGCAGCGAGCCCCCGTGCGCCCTGTCCAACCGGGGAGCCAACGGGATCGACGGAACGGTGGCCTCGGCGCTGGGTGCCGCGGCCGCTGGCGCAGGACCGGTCGTCGCCCTGCTCGGGGACCTGGCCCTAGCCTACGACGCGGGCGCGCTGATCGCCGCCGCCCGGCTCGGGCTCCCGGTCGTTCTCGTCGTGGTCGACAACGACGGGGGCGGCATCTTCCACTTCCTCCCCGTCGCCGGGGAGCACGACGTGTTCGAGGAGCACGTCGCCACCCCGCACCCGCTCGACCTCGACGCCCTCGCCGCCGTGGCCCGGGGCCGCCACGTCCAGGCGGCCACGCCGGCGCAGCTGCGGGAAGGACTGGCCCGGGGGATCGAGGAGCCGGGGTGCACGCTGATCTCCGTGGCCTCCGACCGCCAGGCCAACGTCGCCGTCCACCAGCGCGCCTGGGCCGCGGTGGGCGCGGCGCTCCGCGACGCCGGCTGACCGGCGCGCGGGGATCCTCGGGTTCAGCCGGCGGCGGCTCGGCGGTGGTGGTCTTTCGGCCCCGGCCCGCCCGGCCTCACCGGATCAGGCGCACGTGGATCGGCAGGTCAAGGGCGGCCCACGCGTGGTCGGCGGTCAGCACCTCGGCCGGCCGGCTTCGAGCGGTGAGGGCGAGGCAGCAGCGGTCGCCGAGCGAGAGCGCTCGTCCTCCTTCGAGGGAGCGCAGGGCTCCGGCCAGCTCAGCGTCCTCGGCGAGCAGCGGCTCCACCGTGACGCCCGCCGCGGTGAGGAGCTGGTTGACGCGGCTGGCGTCGATGTCCACGTCCACGAGCTTGCCGATGACCTCGGCCAGGTTGGCAGTTCCGAGAGATGCTCCGGGGAGGGCTTCGGCCACCTGGTCGGCACCCGGCTCGTCATGAATCAGGGCGAGGACGGCCGAGGCGTCGAGAACCGTCACTCAGCGGCGGCAGCAGCGCGACGCTCGGCCAGCAGCTCGTCCACGAGGGAGCGACCCGGAGGGACGGTCGAGCCCAGCCGTCGCAGTTCGACCGCTGGGTCCCGTGCCCGCTCGAGCACGACCCGGTCTCCCACGAGGGACACGTTCAGTCGATCGCCCGCAGAGAGCCCCCATGCCGCGCGCACCTCGGCTGGAATGACGAGTCGACCCTGTCGACCCAACACAGCCGTGGCATTCATGGGAGCCAGTATGCCACACACGCACCACCGTGGCACGGGCGCCGCCGCGCGGGTCGCGGCGCCCCGCGGGACGAGATCTCGGGCGCGGTCGCGACTACTACTCGGCCTCATCGTCACGCGGCGGAATACACGAACCTCCGATATCTCAGTCTTGCGCGGCGGCGCACCTGATCCGAACACACGCCCGGTTTCGTGCACACGCCCGACGGCCTTACCTACACCGCCACACCGCCCGCCTCACTACCCGTGGGGTTACTCCATGGAGCTGCACTGTGACCAGTGTCGAGTAAACATCACCGCATCGCCGTGATCGCCGATTGAACTGTTGCTCGCCGCGATTGAGCGCGGAGAAGCGGCGTGGTGCTGGCCAGTGCGCTACGAGCTGATGGTGGGCGCTCGGGACGCCAATACGATTGCGGTTCTCGACCGCACGCTCGAGCCGTTGCGCGAGATCCCCGTCGATCGCTCTGTGCAGCGCAGCGTGCTCTCAACGATGCGCGAACTCGCCCGCGACGGGTCACACGGCGCTCACCGGCTACCACTCGCCGACCTCACCGTCGCGGTTGCGGCGCAGTGCTCCGCAGTTGACGTGCTGCACTTCGACCGCCATCTCCAACACCTCGGCGAGCTGCTCGGCGTTGCAGACGTGGTGGCTCGCTCAGCCCAGCCCGAGGGAACCTCGCTAGCCACAGCAGAGCTGGACCGAACCCCCTGTCCCTGCCAGCAGGGGCAGCAGGGCCTGCAGCGGTGAGCAGCCGCCGCTACCGGCGCGGGCGGGGGCCCTCGGGGTCCGCCGGTGGCGGCTCAGCGGCCGTCTCTCGCCGGTGCCGCGTTCGACGCCGCCGGCGCGAGGACTCCGTCTCCTCAGCGTTGGCGGCGACGCTCTCGTCGGGCGCCAGCAGGCCGAAGTAGCCGAGCAGATCCTCCACCCCCAGCGGCCAGCGCCGGACCATGAGCCATGCCCCCAGGACGGTCAGCGCCACCCCGGCGACCAGGAATCCGAGCATCATCAGAAGCGACGACATGTAGGACCCGAGCATAAGAGGTCGTCTCAGGACGTCGCGTGTGCCGCCGACGTTTGCCCATCAAGAGAGCCCCGACTGCGGCCCAGCGCCCCGGCCGTGCCGGTGGCGGGTGGTGCCATCAGCGGATACACTTTGACGGTGGTCAGCCGTCACGCCCGCATTCAGGTTCCCGTCGACCCGGATCTCCAAAGCGCGATCACCCAGGGGCGCCAGCTGGTGGGCCCGAGCGCGCCCGCGTCTCAGGTCGTAGACGCGCTGGCGCTCAGGGGTGCCGAGGCACTCAAGGACGACAGCGAGGCCCAGCGGCGGGCAAACGAGTTTCCGAGTTTCTTGTGACTGTGGCTGCGGGCACCTCCGGCTTGGACCTCGATCGGTTGCGCAGCGTTCGCGAGCGCGCCTGGTGGTGAGCTGGTCTCACGGGCCGTGGGTGACTGACACCTCGGCCTGGGCCCGCTCGAGCGCGCCACCCGTCGCCCACCAGTGGAAGCAGGCGGCCCAGGCGGGGACCTCGTGGGTTGCCCCGTGGTGATAGTCGAGCTGCTCTACGACGCACGTGACAGCGAGGAGGTAGAGCGGGTCGCGACCGCGCTCGCCGGGCTCGAGCAGGCGCGGATCACAGCAGCCCACTGGCGCAAGGAGCCTTATCCGGCCAGCAAGGGCAGCAGCGCTGAAAGCTTGACCTCGGTCTCGGCCAGCTCGGCCGCCGGATCGGAGTCGCGCACCACGCCAACCCCGGCGTAGCAGCGGGCCACCTGCCCGCGCAGGAGGGCACACCGCAGGGCCACGCAGAAGTCCCCGTCCTCCGCCATGTCCGTCCACCCGACGGCACCGGCGTACCAGCCGCGGTCCATCCCCTCCAGCGAGCGAATCAAGCGCTCGGCGCGATCGTGCGGCTCTCCCCCTACGGCCGGGGTGGGATGCAGCAGCCCGGCCAGGTCGACCGCCCCCAGCGGCGTGTCGAGCTGAGCGCGGATCGCCGTCGCCAGATGCTGGATGTTGGCCACCCGCACGATCTGGGGCTCGGGGGCGGCAGTCACCCACAGCGCGTGCGGCCGCAGCGACGCCGCGATCCGACGAGCGACGATGGCGTGTTCGTGGCGATCCTTGGCCGAGCGCAGCAGCTCCTCGCCCAGGTGGTCATCGACAGCCGGATCGGCCGAGCGCCGGGCCGACCCGGCCAGGGCGACGGTGCTGGCCCGATGACCCTCGCGCCGCACGAGCAGCTCGGGGCTGGCGGCCAGGAACGTGGCGTCGCCTCGGCCCACGGCAAAGACAAAGCAGGCGGCAAACCCCTCCCGCAGCACCCCCAGCAGCGCGCCGGGATCGGGCTCAGCCGGCGCGTGGACGGCCACCTCGCGGGCGAGGACCACCTTCTCCAGCTCGCCGGCGGCGATGCGCTCGATCGCGCGTCCCACCGCCGATTCGTAGTGCTCGGGGCTGAGGGGGGAGACGACGTGGTGACGACCGGTGGGATGGGGATCGAGCAGGGGCAGGGGCCGGTCCAGGCGCAGCTCGGCAAGACGGCGCTGGAGCCGGTCGCCCAGGTGCTCGACGGTGTCATCGGCGCTGACCACGGCCGTCAGGGTCAGCGCCGTGTTGCCGTCCTGGCGGGCGAGCGAGAGCTCGGGCACCTGGAGTGAGGCCGCGGGATACCCGGCCCAACCCGGGTCGGTTCCTCCATCGGGCGCGAAGGCGAAGCCACCAACGGCGACCGGGCCCGCTCCCCGCGGCTGCGTGGGGCGGTCAGCATCGGCGGTGTCGGCCAGGGTTCGCCACGCGGCGGCGACGGTGGCGAAGCGCGCGACCCCTTGCGCCTCGATCCGCCGCACGCAGCCCAGCGCCGCCAGGACCTGGCCGCCGGCGTCCGGACGCTCCAACACCCACCAGTCCTCGCCGGCGCGTCGGGAGGCAAGGACGGCGGCGGTCGGGTCGACATCGGGCCCCAGGGCGATGGTGACCGCGGCCAAGGCCTCGCCGCGCCGAGCCCGCGCCCGTCGCAGCGCCCCCGCCAGGTGCCGCTCGAGGCGCCGGCGGTCGGCGGGGGCCAGGACGCTGCGCTGCGTCTGGGAAGCGGTAGACGCCACCCGACTCAGCCTAGATGGGCTGCCCGCGGTGCGGGCGGGGGGCGTCGCCAGGTAGGACCGGGCTCCCGGCCCCGGGCGATCGGGGCGCCCGCCGCGGCGCTGCTAGGTCTCGTTGCGGCCGCGCGAGATGGCGATCTCTCCCGTGCGGGCCATCTCGACCAGCCCGAAGGGGCGGACCAGGGCCTCGAAGGCCTCGACCTTGTCGTCGGTGCCGGTGATCTCCACCACCACCGAGCGCCGACCGACGTCCACGACCTTGCCGCGGAAGATCTCGACCAGGCCGAGCACCTCGGCCCGGGCAGCACCGTCGGCGGAGACCTTGAACAGGGCGAGCTCACGCGCGATGGTGGCCTCGGGCTCGAGGTCGCGGATCTTGAGCACGTTGACCAGCTTGTGCAGCTGCTTGGTCACCTGGTCGATCGGGTGCAGGGCCCCGTCCAGGGTCAGCGTGATCCGCGACATGTGCTCGTCGTCGGTGGGACCGACGGCGAGGGTGTTGATGTTGAACCCGCGCCGGGCGAAGAGGCCGGCGATCCGGGTGAGCACGCCCGGCTTGTTCTCCACCAGGATGGAGACGATGTGCTTGCGCCCGGTATGGATGTTGCCGGCGGCCTCGAGATCCTCGAGGCTGAGCAGCTCCTTGGTGGCCGGCTCGCCCATCAGCCGACCATGTCGCGCGCCGCCTGCCCGGCCGCGATCATCGGGTAGACGTTCTCCTCGCGGGTGACGCGCACGTCGACGAGCACCGGCCCCGGGGTCTCCAGGGCCCGGCGCAGGTCGGCGTGGAGGCTGGCCTGCGACTCGCAGCGCAGGCCCGTGGCCCCGTAGGCCTCGGCGAGCGCGACAAAGTCCGGGTGCGCTCCCATGTCGACCTGGGAGTAGCGGCGGTCCCAGAAGAGCTCCTGCCACTGGCGCACCATTCCCAGATAGCCGTTGTTCATCACGAACACCTTGATGGGGATGCCCTCCTGGGCGCAGGTCGCCAGCTCCTGCATGTTCATCTGGACCGAGCCGTCGCCGGAGATGCAGATCACCGGCACATCGGGGCAGCCGACGGCGGCCCCCATGGCGGCGGGCAGGCCGAAGCCCATGGTCCCCAGGCCGCCGGAGTTGATCCACCGCCGGGGCTCGGGGAAGTGGTAGTACTGCGCCGCCCACATCTGGTGCTGGCCGACGTCGGAGGTGACGATGGCCTGGCCGCCGGTGACCTCATAGAGGGCCTCGACCATCGCCTGGGGCTTGATCTCGTCCCCCTCGCCGGCGTCGTAGCGAAGCGGGTGCTGGGCGCGCCAGTGCTCGATCCTGTCCCACCAGCCCTGCAGGCGGCCCGGATCGGCGCCCAGGGCGCGGTACTCGGTGACCAGGCGGGCGAGGATGTTGCGCGCGTCACCGACGATGGGGATGTGGGCCGGGACGTTCTTGGAGATCTCGGCCGGGTCGACGTCGATGTGGATGAACTTGGCCCGCGGCGCGAACTCCGAGAGCTTGCCGGTTATGCGGTCGTCGAAGCGCGCGCCGACGCAACAGATCAGATCGGCCTCGTCCATCGTGTAGTTGGCAGCGCGGGTGCCGTGCATGCCCAGCATCCCCAGCCACTGCGGATCGGGCGCCGGGTAGGCGCCGAGGCCCATCAGCGTGCAGGTGACCGGGAAGCGGTCGGCGCGCACGAGCTCGCGCAGCTCGGAGGCGGCGGCGGCGTTGACCACGCCGCCGCCCGCGTAGACGACCGGGCGCACCGAGTTGGCCAGCGCCTTGGCGGCCAGGCGGACCTGCTTCTGGTTGCCCTCGGTGGTGGGCTGGTAGCCGGGCAGGGCGAGATCGGAGACCGGCTCGTAGGGGATGTCGGCGCGCGAGAGATCCTGAGGGATGTCGACGATGACCGGGCCGGGGCGGCCGGTGCCGGCGATGTGGAACGCCTCGTGGATGGCCCGCGGGATCTCCAGGGGGTGCTGGACCAGGAAGGAGTGCTTGACGATGGGCATGGTGATCCCGATCGTGTCGGCTTCCTGGAAGCCGTCGGTGCCCAGCAGGTCGGTGCGCACCTGACCGGTGATGAACACCACGGGCACCGAGTCCATCATCGCGTCGCAGATCGGGGTGACCAGGTTGGTCGCCCCCGGGCCGCTGGTGGCCAGGGCGACACCCACCTTGCCCGTCGCCTTGGCGTAGCCCTCGGCGGCATGGCCGCCGCCGGCCTCGTGACGGACGAGGATGTGACGGATGCCGGCGTCGTAGAACGCGTCGTAGGTGGGCAGGTTGGCCCCGCCGGGCAGGCCGAAGACCACGTCGACGCCCTCGGCCTTGAGGCACTCGATCAGGGCGTCGACGGCACGCATGCACTCCTCCTGCGGAGTCTGGGTGAACAGGTATGACATGCGGCGGGGCGCGAAACGTCCCGCCGCGGAGAACAGGTGATTCTACCAGCGGTTTCGCCCCCAGATCGTCTCCATCTCGGAGGCCCGCCGAAGGCCGGTCCTGGGGGTTAGGCCGCCCGCGGACGCCGGTCGGCGGCCGACTCCGGGGCGATGGCCACCTCGGGAAAGTCGAGCTCTGTCCCGCAGCGCGTGCACAGCGCGTCGTGGAGCTTGACGATCCGGCCGCAGCCCGGGCACTGGCGGCGCAGCTCGTCGCGCTCGTAGCGGTAGAGAACCGCGGTGAGCAGGCCGATCACCGGGACGCAGCCCGAGATGAGAAACCAGATCCAGAACGAGCTGCCCTTGATGCGCCCGACGATGCCGCCGGCCAGCGCGAAGGAGAGCAGCAGCAGCGCCCCCGCGCCGCCCGCCCCGGCCACCGTCTACAGGACCCGCAGTGCCCACACCAGCGCTGCCACCGCGGCGACCACGACAACGGCGATCAGCACGATGTGGAACAGGCCGGCGACGAGCACGACGAGGAACTTCAGGGCCAGGATGGCCACGACGACCAGGACAACGGCCGCGAGGGCCTTCTGGGTCAGCGATGCCGGGCGGGGAGCTTCCTCCATGACTCAAGGGTACTCCCGTCCGGGGTACTCCCGTCCGCGCGGTGGCCGCATGCCCGGCCCCGGGCGCGAGGGGCGGCCCATTAGAGCAACGCGGCCGGGTGCTGCCTTGCTCAGTCGTAGATCCGGCGCAGGTGATCGTGGCGGCCGCTGGAGGCCCGCCCGTCGAGACGCATGCGGGCCAGGCGGTAGCGGCGGACCGGCTCGGGCGCCGGCGGCGCAGCGGTGGGCATGGGGTCGACGAGCGTTGGGCCGACGAGCGGCACGAGAACGAGGCGGGAGAGAATGGGAGTGCGCATGTCCGGCAGTCTGAGCCCTCACGGGGCCCCTGACCATGGACCGGTGGCCCAAGATCGTCTCGCTGGGCTCGACCGGCGGTCGAGCCGCGACCGGGCCGGACCGTCAGGCGGTCGGCCGTCGGCTATGCGCCAATGCGGCGTCCAGCGCCGGCCGCATGGCACCCTCCAGGCGCCGGCGAAGCCGCCAGGGGGCTCCGGCAAAGGCGCGGTTGGCCACGGTGGCAAAGCCGGCCTCGTCACTGCGCAGGGCAAGCAGGAGGTGGGCGATGCGATCGCCCGAGGGCAGCTCGGGGTCGGCCACGCGCACGCAGTAGCAGTGCACCAGGCGCCCGCCCGGTCGTACGAGCAGCGCCCCGGCCTCGCCCACCAGCCAGACGCCGAGCTCGCCGCGCTCGAGCACCAGACCGGTGGTCGCGTGGCGCTCCCGCGCCCGATGTCCGACCAGGTCGCCCAGCAATCCCAGCGCCGCCCGCTCGGCGCCCTGGCCCGCCCGCCGGCGCGGACGCACGACGTTGGCCCCGCGGCGGGCATAGAGCTCGGGGATGACCCATGCGTGGGCGAGGGCGCCCAGCGCGACCGGCGCCGACAGCGGCTGCAGGGCGACCAGCACCGCGGCGACGAGCACGAAGGGCACGACGTGGGCGAGCGTGGTCAGCGTCCACAGCCGCTCAGCCCTGCGCAACGCGGAGGGGTCGACGCGCGGCCGCCAGGGGACGGAGGCGAGCTCGGGGAGCTCGCCCCTCAGCCCCAGCGCGGCCGACGATTGGCTGGCCACCGTCCTCGGCGCCGCCCGGGCTCAGCCGCCGGCGATGGGCAGGCGCATGATCACCAGGTCGGCGTCGGCGGGCAGCTCGCGCACCTGCTCGGCCTGGCGCTCGCCGGTGGAGACCATGGCGAAGTAGCCGCGGTCCAGCTCGCGCCGAAAGGCCTGCATAGCGCCCTGCACCGCGGCGGGATCGTCGGCCCGCCATTCGGCGAGGGTGGTGTGACCGGTGTGATCCATGCGGACGAGTCGGGACATGCGGGTCTCCTCTCGGGGCGGTGGTGCGCGCTGCCCATGGTAGGCCCGGGCGAACGACCCTTGCCCCCCTCCCCCACCCACGCCTCGGCGGAAATCCGCGCCGCGTCCTGACCCCGGCGCCTCAGGCCCCCAGCTGGGCATGCACCAGGCGGGTGACCTCCCCCCCGTCCGCACGCCCCTGGGTGGCCCGCATGACGTGCCCGACGATCGGACCGACGGCCTTGGCGTTGCCCGCCCGGATGCGCTCGGCGGCGTCGGGGTGCGCGGCGATGGCTTCGGCCACGGCGTCGGAGAGCCCGGCCGCGTCGTCGATGGCGCCCAGCCCCTCGGCCTCGATGATCGCCGCCGGCTCGCCGCGTCCGGCCAGCATCAGCTCGAGCACCCGGTCACGGGCGATCTGGGCACCGACCCGGCCGTCTCCGACGAGCCGGGCCAGGGCGACGAGCGCCCCCGGGGCCAGCGCCCGCTCGGCGGGGTCGGCGTCACCGAGCCGGTCGGCCACCGCGCCGGTCCACTTGGCCAGCTCGGCCGGCGCCATGCCGTCGCCCGCCTCCAACACGCGCTCGAAGAACGCCGCCAGCTCGGGTCGGAAGGCCAGCCGCCGCGCATGGTCGGGGCTCAGGCCGAGCTGGGCCTGGTAGCGCTCCAGGCGCGCGGCGGGCAGCTCGCCGGTGCCCGCCGAGGCCCGCTCGCGCATTGCCTCGTCGATGGCGATGGGCACGAGGTCGGGCTCAGGGAAGTAGCGGTAGTCGTGAGCCTCCTCCTTGGACCGCAGGGCGCTGATCGACCCGCTGCGGGGATCGAAGTGCAAGGTCTGGAGGCGGACGGCCTCCCCCCCTTCCAGCAGCCCGCGCTGGCGCTCGATCTCGGCGTCGATACCGCGGCGGATGAAGCCGAAGGAGTTCATGTTCTTCAGCTCGGTCTTGGTGCCCAACACCGCCGATCCCGTCTCGGCCACCGAGACGTTGGCATCGCAGCGCAGCGAGCCCTCCTCCATGCGCACGTCGGAGACGCCGAGCTGGCGCAGGGTGGCGGCCAGCAGCTGCAGCCAGCTCCGGGCCGTCTCGGCGTCGTGGAGGTCGGGCTCGGTGACGATCTCCACCAGCGGCGTCCCCCCGCGGTTGAAGTCCACGACGCTGGAGTCAGCTCCCTGGATGCGACCACCCTGGCCCACGTGGATGAGCTTGGCCGCGTCCTCCTCGAGGTGGACGCGGTGGATGCGCACGTCGCCCAGGCGGCCGCCGCGGCACAGCGGCTCGTCGTGCTGGGAGATCTGGTAGCCCTTGGGCAGGTCGGGATAGAAGTAGTTCTTGCGGTGAAAGACCGAGCAGGGCGCCAACTCGCAGCCCAGCGCCTCGCCGATCATCAGCCCGAAGTGGATCGCCTCGGCGTTGACGGTGGGAAGCGTGCCGGGCAGGCCCAGGCACACCGGGCACGTGCGGGTGTTGGGCGGTTGGCCGAAGGTCAGCTCGCACGGGCAGAACATCTTGGTGCGCGTCTTCAGCTGGACGTGGATCTCCAGCCCGATGGTCGGCGCCAGGCTCATGTCGAGCGCGCCCAGGCGCAGGGCAGCTGCACTACCCGATCGGCGTGAGCGGCCTCCAGTGCCCCGGCCACGGCCAGCAGGCGCGCTTCGGAGAACGCCGGCCCGGCCAGCTGCAGACCGGTGGGCAGCGGGCCCGAGCGTCCGTTGGGGATCGAGATGGCGGGGATTCCGGCCAGGGACATCGGAACCGTGCAGACGTCGGAGAGGTACATGGCCAGCGGGTCGGCGGTCCTGGCCCCCAGCTCGAAGGCCACCGTCGGGCTCGTCGGGGTGGCGATGACGTCGACCTCGGTGAACGCCGTGGCGAAGTCGTCGGCCACCTTCGTGCGCACGCGCTGGGCGCGGGCGTAGTAGGCGTCGTAGTACCCGGACGACAGCGCGTAGGTGCCGAGCATCACCCGGCGCTTGACCTCGTCGCCGAACCCCTGGCCGCGGGTGCGCCCGTACATCGCCTCCAGGGCCTGGCCGGCCGGCGCCGGGAGGTCGCGGGCTGGGGCGCGCAGGCCGTAGCGCACGCCGTCGAAGCGAGCGAGGTTCGACGAGCACTCGGCGGGCGCGATGAGGTAGTAGGCGGACAGGGCGTGGGGGGCGTGGGGCAGGGCGCAGGGCTCGATGTGGGCGCCGAGCTCTTCGGCGGTGGCCAGGCTGGCCTCGAAGGCGGCGCGGACGTCGGGCTCGATGCCCTCCCCGGTGAGCTCACCGGGCACGCCGATGCGCAGCCCGTCGAGGCGTTCGAGGGGCTCGGCGGTCAGCGGGCCCGGGTGGCGGACGCTCGTGGCGTCGCGGGGGTCGTGGGCCGCCATTTCAGAGAACAGGAGGCTGGCATCGCGCACCGTCCGGGCCAGCGGCCCGGCCTGGTCCAGCGAGGAGGCAAAGGCGATCATCCCGTAGCGCGAGCAGGACCCGTAGGTGGGCTTGAGCCCAACGACGCCGCACAGGGCAGCGGGCTGGCGGATCGATCCTCCCGTGTCGGTACCCAGCGCCCACGGCACGAGACCGGCGGCCACCGCGGCGGCGCTGCCGCCCGATGAGCCGCCTGGGACCCGGGCGCGGTCGTGCGGGTTGAGCACGGGGCCGAAGGCCGAGTTCTCATTGGAGGAGCCCATGGCGAACTCGTCCTGGTTGGTCTTGGCCAGCAGGGGGGTGCCCGCATCCAGGAGCCGCTGCACCACCGTCGCCGTGTAGGGCGGGCGGTAGCCCTCCAGGATCCGCGAGCCGGCCTGGCTGGGGACGCCCTTGGTGCAGAACAGGTCCTTGACGGCCAGGGGGACTCCGGCCAGGGGTGTGTCGACGGCATTGGCAGGCGGCCCAGCGTCGGGCCCGGGCTCGGCGACCCAGGTCAGCGCGTTGAGCTCGTCGTTCATGGCGGCGGCGTGACAGGCCGACCACAGCTCCGACGGGGACAACTGGCCGGCGCGGACGGCGTCGACCGCCTCGCTGGCCGTCGTGGGCAGCGAGGTCACGAGCCGGGGGTGGGGACGGCAAAGCCGTCGGCGGCGGTGGCCGGCGCCGGGGCGAGCGCCACCTCGCGCGGCAGGGATGCAGCGGGCTCGTCCGGTCGCAGCGCGTTGGCCAGCGCGATGACGTGGGACGTCGGTGCGACGCCCTCCAGGTCGAGCTCGGCGAGCGCGGCGACGTGGTCGAGAACGGCGGAGAGCTCCCGGGCCATCCGCTCCACCTCGGCCTCGGAGAGCTCGAGGCGAGCGAGCCGCGCGACATGGAGCACCTGGTCGCGCTGGAGCATCGGCGGCCGATTCTAGTGTCCGGTTATGCGTGTGGTGGGCCCCGGCGGCTGGTGGGCCCCGGCGGCTGGTGGGCGGGCGACGCGGTGCCGCCCGATCCTGCCTTTGACCCGCCGCCAGGTCACCCACTCCTCAGGCTCCGGGGGGCGCCGACCCCGAGGGGGGCGGTACGGTGCCACCCCCGCCCCCGGCGGCGCCCGGGCCGCCCGCGCCTCCGGCCGGCGGTGGCGCGGGCGCCGCGCCGGGCGCCGTGGCGGCGCCAGGAGCGGTGGTCGCCCCCGTCGGTGGGGCGGGGCGCGTGCGGCCCTGGAAGGCCCCGGAGGCCTGGTTGCGAGCATCCCCGAGTGACACGCCCTCCTCACGCATGGCCAGATAGCAGCCGTAGGTGAGACCGGCGCAGAGCACCAACCCCAGCCATCCGAAGATCTGGGTGGTCACGTGGGCGCTGATGCTGCCTGCCGCCGTGGCCTGCGAGACGCCGCCACCACCCGGCTTGGAGATCAGGTCCCGGTAGAGGACCAGGAGCGTGCTGAGTGCGCCCAGCGCGCCGGCGATCACGCTTGCCGTGATCGGTAGGGCGACGGTCCGCTGCGCTCCGGTCAACAGCACCATGGCCAGCGTGACGATGATGGTCAGCAGCAGAAGCAGGTCGATGAGCGAGAACGCGTTCCACGCCGATGCCGAGGCGGAGATGCCCGAGGTGTTCACGAACCGGCCCAGCGCACCGGACGCGCTGACCGATGCCTTGTACCAGTGCAGGAACATGTCCAGGAAGAGCAGGACGGCGCACGCTCCGGCGACCTTCTCGCCCTGGCGAAGCCGGGCGACGTTGAAGTCCATGGAAACCTCCGAGACGAGTGAGTCGCCGGCGCGCAGCCCGGCGCGATGTCGGACGACCCCACACACCGTACGCCACCGCGCGGCGAGGCGACGGCGAGGCGCGGCACCCGCGTGCCCAGCCGGCCGACCCGCGCTTCGCGGGCCTCGGGTCGACCTGCAGATCCTCGCCATCCTCCGCCGGGCCGAGGCTGGCGAGGTCGTGCATGGGCCCAAGGCACCGACCCAACCCCGGGCCGGCCCCCAGCGCGACTGCGTACCGGCACCTCAGTCGCCTTCGCGGGCCTGCGCCGCGGCCAGCGTGTTGCGCAGCAGCCCTGCCCGCGTCATCGGGCCGACGCCCCCGGGGACCGGGGTGATCCAGCCCGCGACCTCGACAGCGGCGTCGAAGTCGACGTCGCCGGTCAGCCCGTCGTCCGCGCGGGTGATGCCCACGTCGACGACGGCGGCGCCGGGGCGGACCCAGTCGACGCCGACCATGCGTGGGCGACCGGTGGCCGCCACCAGCACGTCGGCCGATGCCGCCAGGGCGGCGAGGTCGCGCGTACGCGAGTGCGCCTGGGTCACCGTCGCGTCGCGGGCCAGCAGCAGGGCCGCCAGGGGCTTGCCCACCAGGTTGGAGCGGCCGATGACCACGGCGCGGGCTCCGCGCAGCTCGACGCCGGCGACGTCCAGCAGCTCGATCACCCCGGCCGGCGTGCAGGGTCGTAGGCCGGGGAGGCCCTGGGCCAGCCGGCCGGCGCTGACCGGGGTGAGCCCGTCGACGTCCTTGGCCGGGTCGATCCGGGCGGTCAGCCCGGCGCCGTCCATGCCCGCCGGGACCGGGAGCTGGAGCAGGATCCCGTCGATGCGGGGGTCGGCGTTGAGCTCGGCCAGCAGCCGGGCGACCGCCTCCTGGCCCGTGTCGCCCGGGAGACGGTGGTCGACGGGGAGCATGCCCACCTCGCGACAGTCGCGCTGCTTGCCCGCCACGTAGACGCCCGAGCCGGGATCGTCGCCCACGAGCACCGTTGCCAGCCCGGGCGCGCGCCCGTGGGCGGACACGAAGCCGCGCACGCCCTCGGCCACCTCGCGGCGGACGCGCTGGGCCTGGGCGGACCCGTCGATGATCCTCGCGGCCAAGGTGGCTCAGCGCCGTTGCAGCGGCGCGTAGGCGGCCATCAGCTTGCGCTCCACTCCGTCGCCGGCGAAGCGGACGCTCAGAATCCCCCCGGGCTGGACCCCGACGACGACCCCCTCGCCGAACGCCGCGTGGACGACGTCGTCGCCGAGCCGGTATGAGCTCTCGGCGACCTGGGCGCCGGCATCAACGCTGCCCCAGCTCGTGGCCCGCCGCACGGTGGGCACGGCGCCCATGGCCCGCGCGACGGGCTCCTGGCGATCGGTGAGCTCGGCCGGGATCTCGTCGAGGAAGCGGCTTCGCAACCCGTAGGCCCGCGATCCGTACAGGGCACGGGAGCGCGCGCAGGTCAGGCTGAGCTGACGCATGGCCCGGGTGATCCCGACGTAGCAGAGGCGGCGCTCCTCCTCCAGGGTCCCCTCGTCCAGGGCTCGGGAGTGGGGGAACACTCCCTCTTCGCAGCCGATGATGAACACGATGGGAAACTCGAGGCCCTTGGCGTTGTGAAGCGTCATCAGGGTGACCAGCCCCTCGTCGTCGCGCAGGCTGTCGGTGTCGGAGAGCAGCGCGATCTGCTGCAGGAAGACGTCCAGGCCCTCGGCGCCCGTCCCGGCGTCGTACTCGCGCGCGACCCCGACGAGCTCCTGGAGGTTCTCGATGCGGCCCTGGGCCTCGATCGTCCGCTCGGCCTCCAGCGCCTCGATGTAGCCCGTCTCGCCCAGGACGGCCTCCAGCAGCTCGGCCACCGGGGCCTGACCCACCCCCGCGCGCAGGCCACCCATGGTGTCCATGAACCGCCCGATGGCCTTGACCGCGGCGGCGCCGAGGCCGGGAACCCCGGCGGGGTCGGCGGCCGCGTCCCAGATCGAGGCGCCGCTGCTGTTGGCCCATCCGGCCACCCGCGACAGCGACGTCTGCCCGATGCCGCGCCGGGGCGAGTTGGCCACCCGGGTGAACGCGCCGACGTCCTGGGGGTTGACCAGCAGCGTCAGGTACGCGACGGCGTCACGCACCTCGGCGCGCTCGTAGAACTTGGTTCCGCCGATGACCTGGTAGCCGATCTGGGCGCGGACCAGGGTGTCCTCGAGGACGCGCGACTGCGCGTTGGTGCGGTAGAAGACGGCGACCTCCGCGCGCGAGACCCCCTCGTCGACCAGGCGCTGCACCTCACCGGCCACGAAGCGGGCTTCGGCGTGCTCGTCGTCGAGCTCGCGAATGCGCACCGGGTCGCCCTCCCCCAGGTCGGTCCACAGCGCCTTGTGGGTGCGACCACGGTTGTGGGCGACAACGGCGTTGGCGGCGGAGAGGATGGTCTGCGTCGAGCGATAGTTCTGCTCGAGCTTGACCACCATGGCGTCGGGGAAGTCGTCCTCGAAGTCCAGGATGTTGCGGACGTCGGCGCCACGGAACGAGTACACCGACTGATCGGGGTCCCCAACCACTGTCAGGTTGCGCTCCTCCCCGGCCAGCAGGGTCAGCCAGCGGTACTGGGCGTGGTTGGTGTCCTGGTACTCATCGACCAGGACGTGACGGAAGGCCACCTGGTAGCGGTCGCGAACCTCCTGGAAGAGCTCGAGGACGTTGACCGCGCGCACGAGGAGGTCGTCGAAGTCCATCGCGTTCATGCGATGAAGCTCTCGCTCGTAGAGCTCGAACACCTCGGCCACCGTCTGCTCGAAGAAGCCGCCGACGACCTCGCGGTAGGCGGCGGCGTCCTGCAGGCGGTTCTTGGCGGCTGAGACCTGCGAGCCGATGGCCCCGGGGGTGAAGCGCTTGGGGTCCAGGCCGAGCTCGTCCAGGCAGCGCTTGATCAGCCGCCGTGAGTCGGCGGCGTCATAGATGGTGAAGCCGCGCGTGTAGCCCAGGCGGGGGGCCTCGACCCGCAGCATCCGTGCGCAGGCGGCGTGAAAGGTCAGCAGCCACATGGCCCGTGTGCGCCGGCCCACGAGCAGCTCGACACGCTCGCGCATCTCGGTGGCCGCCTTGTTGGTGAACGTAATGGCCAGGATCTCGCCGGGTTGGGCGCGGTCAGTGCCGATCAGGTGGGCGATGCGGTGGGTGAGGACGCGTGTCTTGCCCGATCCGGCCCCGGCCAGGATGAGCAGGGGACCGTCCGGCGCGGTGACCGCCGCGAGCTGCTGGTCGTTGAGCCCGGCGAGCAGGCGCTCCGTGGCGGAGGGGACGGGGGGCGGCGCGGCGTCGGGCATGGGCTCGGAGCGGACGGTAGCGGTCGGCCCGGCGCCCGGCGATGGGCCATCCTGGCCAGTCTCGTGGCCCTCCTCGACGACATTCGCGGCGCCTGTGCCCACGTGGCCGCCCGCTCGCAGCAGGTGACCATCGAGACAGCCACCATCCCGGCCTACGCGTCCGCCCTCGCGTGGGACGGCCCAGCCGTCGCCGTCGATCCCGAAGTCGTCCCGGTCGGAGCCGGGGCGGAGGCACGCGCCGCCTTCGCTCTCAGCCTCGACGCGGTGAACTTCGGCTCGGGCTGGTTTCCGACCCTACGCAAGAGGCCGGGTCGCTCGGGATACTTCACCATCGCGCTGGCCCTGCGCCGTCGCTTCGACAGCGATCCGGCCTTCTTCACCGCCGAGCGGCTGCGCCTTCTCGACGCCCGGACGATGGCGAGAACCCTCGGGCAGGACCCCGACCACGCGCTGATGGCGCACTACGGGGCCGCCCTGCGCGAGCTCGGCGAGCGGGTGGCGCTCGACCACGACGGGCACTTCCTGGCGCTGGTGCGGGCGGCGGGCGGCTCGGCCGAGCGCCTGGCCCAGACCTTGGCCAGCTGGCCGGGCTGGCACGACGCCATCGCCTACGACGGACGGATCGTCCCCTTCTACAAGCGGGCCCAGATCGCCGCGTCCGACCTCCACGCCGCCGGCCTGCTGGTTGGGTCCGACCTGCACCGGCTCACGCTCTTTGCCGACAACCTCGTGCCCCATGTCCTCCGGATCGACGGCGTGCTGGGTTACCGCCCCGAGCTCGCGGAGCGCATCGACGGCGGCGGGCTCCTCGAGCACGGCTCGCCCGAGGAGGTGGAGATCAGGGCCTGCGCGCTGCACGCGGTCGAGCTAATGGTCGCCGCGCGCGGCGCTGACCTGTGCGCGGCGCGCGTGGACGCGATCCTCTGGCGCCGGGGGGGTGAGCCCGCGTACAAGGCGCTCCCTCGGCACCGGACGCGGTGCACGGCGTATTGATGCGATGCACCGCCTGTTGATCGACGCTCGCTTGGGACGTCCGATGCGGGCGTCTGTCGCCCAGGTCGCCTGGCGCGGCGTCATATTCGGTAACGCCCTCGAGCGCTCGGGCGGCCGCGTCGTGTTCCTCGTGCCATGCCGATAATGCGGCGATGACCGCGCTGGTGTCGGCCGTCAGCGCCGGCCCCGCTCGATCAGCTCACGGACCCGCTCGGAGCTCAGCGAGTCGACCGCGTCGCCAGCGAACCGGATGCCGTGCGGGCCATCCTCCACGCGAACGCGGCAGGGGACAGCGATCTCCAGTCGGCCGTCTACAGCCTCCAGCTCAAGCTGTGTGCCGGCGACGAATCCGAGCTCATCCCTCAGACCCTTGGGCACCACCAAGTCGACCGGCCGCGTCAATGGTAGATCTCATGGTATTCAGCGTACCATCCAGGTGCCATCCCACTCGTGCGCGCGACGACGGCCTCTGCGCGGCGCGCTCGGGATGATCCTGTGCGGCGCCCCAGCGGCAGGCCCGCCTACAAGCCGCGCCCTCGGCACGGAAACGGTGCCACCGCGTGCGCAGGCCGGGGGCCGCCGCGCGAAGCTGGCCGTGGCTATCCGCCCGTGGTCCCCGGGTCGCGGACTGGCCGCAAGACGCGAACCTCGGCCCCGCGCTGGGCGGCGGCCCCGCCCGGAGGTGCCTCTCCGGCCGGGCGCCGGCGCCCTACCTCGTCCTCGAGCTCGGCGATCCGCCGCGACAGGCCGGCCATGGCATCGGCGATCGGGTCTGGGAGGTGCAGCCAGTCGGCGTCGGGGCCTTCGGGCCGGCGCCCCTCGACGCGGACGGGGTGACCGGGGTTGCCGACCACCGTCGAGTTCGGCGGGACGTCGTGGATGACCACGGTGTTTGCCCCGATCTTGGCGCCGTGGCCCACGGTGATGGGCCCCAGGAGCTTGGCGCCCGAGCCGATGGTGACGTTGTCCTGCACCGTCGGGTGGCGCTTTCCGGTGGCAAAGCCGGTGCCGCCCAGGGTCACCCCCTGATACAGGGTCACGCGGTTGCCAATCACCGCGGTCTCTCCCACGACCACGCCCATCCCGTGGTCGATGAAGAGCCCTCGGCCGATCTGCGCCGCCGGATGGATCTCGATCCCGGTGAGCAGCCGGGTCACGGCGGCCACCGATCGGGGCGCCAGTGGGACGCCGACCTCGTGCAGCGCATGGGCCATCCGGTGGGAGAGCAGCGCCTGCACCCCGGGCCAGGTGGCGAGGATCTCCGGCGGGCTCACGCCCCGCGCCGCGGGGTCGCGCTCGAGCGCGGCGCCGACGTCGCGGCCCACCTCGCGGACCAGGCCCGCCAGCCTTCCCACGCCGAGCATCCCGGTCCAGGGTAGTCCTGAGTCCCGTACCGGGCCGGCGACACGCTCGACCCGGCGCGAGGGGATCGCCCCTACCGGCGCTCGGCGCCCTCGGCCAGTGGCTCGGGGGCGAAGAACGGCGTCGAGACGTAGCGCTCGCCCGAGTCGGGGATCACCACCACGATCCGCTGCCCGCGCGACCCTGAACGGCGGGCCACCTCCAGGGCGGCGTGCACGGCGGCGCCACCCGAGAGGCCGGCGAGCAGCCCCTCGCGGCGGGCGGCCAGCCGGGCGCACTCGACGGCGTCGTCGTCCTCGACGGCGATGACCTCGTCGAGCAGGTCGCGGTTGAGCACGGACGGGACGAAGCCGGCCCCGATCCCCTGGATGCGGTGCGGACCGGGACCGCCGCCGGAAAGCACGGGGGAGCCGGCGGGCTCGACCGCCACCACGCGCAGGGCGGGGTTGTGCTCGCGCAGATACTCGCCCACCCCGGTAATGGTGCCCCCGGTGCCGACGCCGGCCACGAGCACGTCGACGCGGTCGTCGAGCGCGCGAGCGATCTCGGGCCCGGTGGTGCGACGGTGGGCCTCGGGGTTGGCCGGATTGGAGAACTGGTCGGGCAGGAAGGCATCCGGTCCCTCCGCCAGCGCCCGGGCCGCCGCCACCGCCTCGTCCATGCCGCCCATCGACTGGGTCACCTCGACCCGGGCCCCGTAGAGGGCGAGCAGCGCTTCGCGCTCGCGGCTCATCCCCTGGGGCAGGGCGAGCACAAGCTCATAGCCCCGGGCGGCACAGACGAAGGCCAGCGCGATCCCCGTGTTCCCGCTGGTCGCTTCGACGATCGTCGTCCGGCCGGGCTCGATGCGCCCCTCCCGCTCGGCGGCGTCGATCATCGCCGCCCCGATTCGATCCTTGACCGATCCGGCCGGGTTCATCGCCTCCAGCTTGGCGTAGAGCTCGACGCCGGGAGCGCCATCGTCGAGCAGGCGGGTGAGCTGGACCATCGGCGTCGCCCCGATGAGGTCTGAAATGTTGATCGGGATTGACGCCATTGCGGCGCCATCCTAGTGCCCGCCCGGGCCGAACGCCTCCGGTGAGGTCAGACCCGGGCCACCGACCAGACATCGACCTCACGCTGAAGCACGGGATTGACCACCCGGCGCTCGACGCTCATGCCCAGGCGTGCAGCGAGCCGCTGGGATCGCACGTTGTCCGGGTGGATGATCGAGATCAGACGCAGGCCCAGCACCCGCTCGGCGTGCTCGCGCGCGGCCACGGCGCCCTCGAACGCCAGTCCCCGGCCCCAGGCGGCGCGCGCGAGCCTCCACCCAAGCTCGGGACGATGCGCCAGCGCCGGGATGAACGTCGGGTAGGCCACCCCGACGAAGCCCACGATGGCCCGATCGCCGCCAGGTTCAAGGGCCTCGAGAGGCTCCATGGCAAAGGCGCCGAAGCCATGGCGGCGCCAGTGGTCGCGCAGGCCCCAGAACACATCGTCCACCCGGGCGGGGTCAACTACACGGTTGAGGAAGCGGGTGACCTCGGGGTCGCGGTGGATCGCGCCCAGGGGACAGCGATCGGCGTTGGTGAAGGGTCGGAGCCGGAGCCGGGACGTGCGCAGCTCGCCCGCGGGTCCGGTGTCGGCTGCCTTCGAGCTCATCCATCGACCGTACCGGCGCCTGACCGGGCGGCCGGCGCGGGCCCCCGGCGGTCAGGCGCCCCCGGGGGCCCCGGGCGGGGGACCGCCGGCGCCCCCACCGGTCCCAGCGCCGGCACCGCCACCCCCCTGACGCGGGATCAGGGACTGGCAGGCCCGGGCCGCGGTGAGCAGCTTGGGATCGTTGCGGTTGACCTTGGTGGCGTCGAAGACTGGGCCGGTGCCCGTCGTGTTCGGGGGCGGCAGGTTGTAGCCGTGCCGGCGCACGCAGGTCACGAACTTCCCGAGCTGGGCGCGGTACTGGGGCGAGCGCTGACCGAAGCGTCCGGGCTGCAGGCCGCAGGCGGCCGCCGCCTGGCGGAAGGCGGGGTTGTTGAAGCGTCCCTGACCGCCGCCCCCACCCCCGAACAGCCCTCCGCCGGCGCCCTGGGGCGGGGATCCGGGCGGACGCTGGGGCAGGGTGACGCCGTGGGCCTGCAGGCAGGAGCGGAAGCGACCGCGCTGGGCCCCGCCCGGACCCCCCTGGCCAGGAGCGTTGGCGGCCGTGCTGGTCGAGGAGCTCGAGGAGCCCCCGCCGCAGCCGGCGAGCAGGACCACAACCGCGAGCGGGGCGAGGAGCAGCCCTATCGGCGCTCGGCGGCGCGCCCGCTCGGAAGCGGCGCGGAGAGATGAAAATGTGGGCATGGACCGCTCTCCTTTCTTGTAGCTCAGATGAACGATCGGGGGCCGGTCAGCCGCCGAAGCGGCCTCGCAGCGACCCGCCGGCACCGCCGCCGCCGGCACCGCCGGCTCCGCCGCCCGAGCCTCCCCCACCCCCGAAGAGCGAGCTCAGCCCGCCTGACGAGCCGGCGCCTCCGCCCGCCTGACTGAGGCGAATCTGAGTGGCGGTCACGCTGCCGTCGGGGGTCTTGGCGCCCGAGACCACCACCGTGTCACCCGGGTGGATGGCGTGCACGGTGGCGGCGACAGTCTCTGACACCTGCGAGCCGGCGTTGGTGAGGATCTTGATGGTGTTGCCGTTGAGATCGGTGACGAACAAGCTGGGTCCCTGGACGGTGGAGACCGACCCGATGGTGGCGCCGCCCTGGGCGGCAAGGAAGGCCGCTGCGCCGCCGTTGCCGGCCGCCCGGCCGCCTCGAGTACTCGGGGCGCTCGAGGTCATCTGACCCTTCTCCACCTCCACCCCGGCCAGAAAGCCGGCGACGCCGAGCAGGAGCGCCAGCAGCACCCCGCGGGCCGGCGTCATGAGCGTCCGGCGCGGGCGGGAGGGCAGCGACTCGTCGTCCCAGCCCGCCACGCCGGGCTGATGCTCGATCGGCGCGTCGGTCTCCTGGGTCTCCTGGGAATCGATGGGTCTCACCTCACTCGTAACGCAGCGCCTCGATGGGCCGGAGCGCAGCCGCGCGATTGGCCGGATATTACGGCGCGCGGCAAATAGTGCGGTGTAACACAGTGTTAACTGTGCTTGGTGGCGTGGGCGGTATCATGGTGGTGTGAGTGAGTCTGGTGATGGGCGAAACTTGTCGGGCTCGGCGCAGG
>JAABUU010000291.1_pt1 | contig 121750 bp, 104 predicted proteins | sample 5559301 | NCBI WGS metagenome assembly JAABUU01 (sample SAMN10711884, study PRJNA513360) | rock metagenome | isolation source: Antarctica rocks | place: Antarctica: Victoria Land, Richard Nunatak white | reverse complement strand
GACTTCAGTATAGAGTCAAATGAAATGACTATGACAATGATCTCAATTGATACAACGCTGATGACGATGAATTTATGAACACTCAGAAGATAGTTGATGATTTTCATATTTGATATTTGAACAAATCGCGCTAGAAGCGCTTTCGACTATTCAGTCAATCAGAATTTAATGAATCTGAGTCTGTGAAATCATGATTGAGCAATCAATTGAATCGAACAGAAAATACATTCATGCGAACATGAATCGTTGAAGAAGAAAGATAATGTCACGATTCTAGTCTTGTCAGACTCAGTCTTCTAGTCTTGTCAGATCTATTCTCGCTTCGTCATCTTGACTAGTCTCTATTGAGTCTAGCGTCGACTGAGAAACACACATATGTAATCAGCTTCTTTTCTGTAGCTATCTTTCTTTCTTAGCATTTATCTTCTAGTTAAATGACATTCATATTGACTCGCTCTATGCTGATTTCTAACAGTAATCAACATAGTCATCAACATAGTCATCAACATAGATTCGTAGCTAGAATTGTAACACGCTCGCTCTATTGCTAACATCTTGACGATGATCACTACTGCGATTTCAGCTTCAATCTTTGCATGAAAGAAACTCAGAATATTGAACATTGATTCTGCTAGAGAGAAGTTGTTTAAAAAAGAACTCTGCTTCAAATGCAAGAAGTCAGAACATAGAGCACACGACTGTTTCAAGTCAGCTTAGATGCATGAAATTGCAGCGAATTCAAAAAACGACTTATCTTCGTCAAAGTAGTGACTGAGAGCAATATATTTATATTTTGCTTCATCAGCATGTTTGACGACTCATTTGATTTCAAGTCGTTCACTGTTGATGTCATCTTGAATAGTCTAGAAAAGATATTCAGATCTCTCGCTCTGATAAATACTGAAGTCACTGACATGACTTTCATTGATGAATCTTTGATGTCAAAGTTATGTGAATGCTTTGATATTCAGTCAATATCGCTGTTAAAATCAAAGTCAATTTGATCGTATGATGAAACTTCTGATTGAAAGTCAATTACACACGCTCTGTATACATTGATCATGATACAAGAACACAAGAATGAAATGATGTTTCTATTAATAACTCATCTAGATCAACACAAGATAATCATTGAAAACTTTTGATTGAAAAAAAATCAAATGTTGATAAATTCTGCAAACGATCAATTAATATCATCATTGAAGATTTGAACATCGAAATCTGTTGTTTCAAAAGCAAGCAGTCAATCAGCATTTCACAGATCTGAATCAAACAAAATCTGCAAAATGAAACAAAAGAACTTGAACTTGATTGTTACATCAATAATCATCTTGAAGAGACTCATGAATTAGAAATCAGTGAATAGATTCATTGAATCTGCTCGATTCATTGAATCTGCTCTCATAGCAAAGCAAAGCACTTAAGTTGATCTCGATCAACTTCGTTCATTTCAGTCAACTGAGACAAAGAGACTCGTCAATATTATCATGATCAAAGTCGTTGTGTATTGAACTCTAGTCAAGAATAAGAAGATCAAGATCTTTTTCTTGATCATTAGTGAAATCAACAAAGCGCTTAGCTCAGTCGAAGATTTCGCGAAACTGAATGAAATGATCTCTGTCATGTCATTAGATGAACTGAAGAAGAGACTTTCAATAATTTATCATGACTTTCTGAATGTTTTTGATAGAGAAAAGACAACGCAGTTGTTCTCACATTGATCATATAATCATAAGATTAAATTAGAAGATGAGAATCAGTCTTCTAGAAGTCAATTGTATTTCATGTCAAGTCACAAATTGCAGAAGATCAAGAAGTATCTAGAAGAAAATTTGAAGAAGAAGTTCATTATCTTCAGCAAAACTTTCTTCGCTTCGTCAATACTATTTGTTGAAAAGAAAGATGATAGTCTTCGCTTTTACATGAATTATTGAAAACTGAATGCTCTGATCAAAAGAGATCATTATTTCATATTCTTGATAAACAAAGTACTAGTTCGAATTCAAGACAGTAAGTATCTGACTTGATTCAACATTATCATCATGTTCAATAAACTGCACATGAGTTCAAAAAGCGAGAATTTGACTACTTTTGTTACTTTCTTCAATGTTTACAAGTATAGAGTAATGCTTTTCAAATTGATCAATGAACTCACGTCTTTTCAGCACTATATCAACGATGTGTTGTTTGACTGTCTGCACAAGTTCTGTCAGACATACTTGAATGATATTCTCATTTATAGTAAGATCTTGAAAGAACATAGAACTCATGTGAAAGAAGTGCTAAACAAGCTTCATGAAGTTGACTTGCAGATAGACATTGACAAGTGCAAATTCAAGATTCAGAAAATCTCGTTTTTTGAACTACTGATATTCATCAATGATCTGCAAATGAATTCTTGAAAAGTAGATGTGATTCGAAGCTGAAAAGTGCTTCAATTGTTGATTCATGTGCAGATCTTCATTGACTTCTGCAACTTCTATCAATGATTCATAAAGAACTTCTCAAAGATCATTCAACTCATGATAAAGCTGACTTGAAAAGATCATTTCTTTGAATGAACAGAGATCTGTCAGATGATCTTTGAAGAATTAAAGTAACAGATGACGACAGCTTTCATTCTGAAGCATTTTAACTCAATCAGAGAAGCTATTCTGAAAACGAACTTCTTGAACTACGTGAACGACGAAGTATTGTCTCAGTATGATGATGAAGACATTCTATATTCAATGATCTTTTACAGCAAGAACATGATTTTCGCAGAATGCAACTACGAGATCTATGACAAGAAACTGCTGATCATTATTCGCTGCTTGAAGCACTGACGTTCTGAATTGAAATGTACAGATATTTCGATCAAGATCTTCATTGATCATCTGAATTTAAAGTACTTCATGATGATCAAAGAACTGATCAGATGACAGACTAGATGAGCTGAAAAGTTATCTGAATATAACTTCAAGATCATATATCAGTCGAGAAAATAGAATCTGAAAGTTGACATGCTGATCAGAATGTCAGACGTCAAGTCAGTTGAAGCAAATGATGATTGAAAGCTATATCAGCATCAGATACTATTGTCAGAAGACAGATTTGAACTGCAGTCAATAGAAGCTGATTAAGTAGATGATCAAGATCTGACTCAGATCTTGCTCAAATCTGACTCAGAATCTGACTCAGATTCAAAACATGAATCGAACGTTAATGAAAATTCAATCGAAGAGATGATTTCTATTCAGAATCAAATTATAGTTGAAAATTGAACAAATCAACTGTGCTTTGATATTCAAATAGTCATGAAACAGAATAGAAGAACTTGTCAAGATATTGATCTAGACAATTGCAAAGTACTTGATGAAGTACTTTGAAAAGATGATAGACTATGAGTTTCTCAGTCAATGATCATTCGATTGATAAGAGAAGCACATGATCTTTTGATTAATGATCACTCTGACATGAATTGAACATTGAACTTGCTGAGATGATCATATTGCTGATCAAAGATGAGAACGATGATCAAGCGTTACATTCAAAACTGTTACGTTTGTCGTAGATCAAAAGCATCAAGAGATTGAATCAATGAACTGCTGAAGTCATTGCTCATATCAGAGCAGCAATGACAGAACATATTATTAAACTTCATTATCAATCTATCAGAAAGTGATGAAAACAACGCGATTCTGACAGTCATAGATCGATTGTTTAAGAAACGACATTATATATTGTGTTGATCAGATGACGAAGAAATCTTTGCAGAATAAACAGTCAAGCTACTGTTGATATGAATCTTCAGAACTCATGAACTATTCAGATCAATAGTGTTCAATCGTGATTCACAATTCATATCAATTGTCTGAAAGTCTCTATGTCTGAGACTCAACATCAAGGTAAAACTATTCACAGACTATCATTTGCAAATCAATGATCAAACAGAAAGAGCAAATCAGAATGTGAAATGATATCTATGAAGCTATTGCTCATATATGCAAGATGATTGATTCATCTGATTATTCATGATCGAATTCATTGATAACAATGCTATTTCAACGTCAATTGAACAGTCAACGTTCTTTCTTAATAAGAACTTTCACTTTCATATGAGCTTCGATTCGAACTCAATTGAATATGAAATCACTCAAGCTAGAATCGAAGCAGACAAAGCAAAAAATATATTTGAACACATGAAATGATCACTAGCATTAATTAAACAAGTCTTGACAAAAGTCAGAGTCACAATGAAGAAACAGATTGACAAGCATCAAAAGAAAATGATTTACAAGATAAATGACATGATGTTTCTGAATTCTAGAAACATAATGATCTTACGATTGTCAAAAAAGCTAGATGATAAGATGCTAAAACTCTTCAAGATTCTAGTTGAGATCGAACATGTGTATCAACTGAAACTATCATTGACTATGAAGATACATTCAAAGTTTGCATCAAATTTGCTGCAACTAGATTCAAAGAATTCTCTGAATGAACAATGAAATGAATTGTTTGACTCTATAGTGATCAATGACGAAGATGAATGAAAAATGAAGAACATACTGAACTTCAGACACTATGAACGAGATAAATGACTACAATATCGTGTCAATTGAAAAGAATACGACGTCAATCTGCATTATTACAACGTTGATGAAAGTGAATTCAAAGAATGCTTAAAGATTGTAAATGACTTTCATGAACAATATTTGAACAAGTCAAGACAGAAATCGACTTAAAAAAGATCAATCAAACTGCAGCAATGAGAACATTGCTAGATGAAGAGAGAAAATAATGTTGTGATCGTGCACTTTGAGTTAGTCTAACATAAATCATGTCAAACTATCATAAACTAGTATAGAGCTGATGTTGACATGCTAGCGATTTAGCGTGTCTTCGTGAGTAAAACTCACGACGTGTTGCATCTTCTTTCTTCTTCAGCTTTGAACTTTTAGTTAGAATACACTCATATGATTCACTCTATGCAGACTCATAACATCTTGTAGTCTATGTAGAATTAATCATACATGTCACTTATGTTTTTTCAGTGTTTTGCTGTAGATGATAATGTCATCTAGATAAATCTGACAAAACTGATGAAGATAGTCAAATAGCACGTCGTTCATATAATGTTGATAGAAAGTCGAGTCGTTGATTAATCTGAAAGACATCACGTGATATTTGTAGAAATCAAAAAAGATAATAAAGATAGTCAAATCTTCGCTATCTGAATGCATGCATAGCTTGTTGAACACAGCAATGATGTTCAATCAAGTCAGATACTTGCTTTCTTGTATATGAGCGAGAGTCTCATCTATTAATGACAAAGAGTAGCGATTTCATTTGATCAAAGCATTGAGCTTTCTGTAATCGACGCAGAAACGCAAGCTATCGTCTTTCTTTTCAATGAATAGTATGAGCGAAGCGTATGAAGCTGAGCTAGAAGATATGAAGTCTTTATTCAGATGCTCGATCAGATAATTCTTCATCTTTTGAAGCTTGTGATCAGACATATGATAAAGACGACTTCAAGAAGATGATCTCTCGTCGATCAACTCAATTTTATGATCATAGAGACGATAAGAAGATAGTTGATCAATCATCGCTCGATCAAACACGTCTAGATAGTCATGATATTTTGAAGAAAGCTTAGCTTTGACTTCTTTCAAGATCTCTTCATGTGAAAGCTTTTGTAGATTTACATCTTCTGATTTATTTCTAGCTGTTTTTAGAAGTCGATCAATTTTCGTGATGATGATCGCAAAAGTAGTCACATTCAATCATTTGACTAGTGATTTATATGCTGCAATCTCTATCATTGCTATGTTCATTGAATCGAAAGACGAAGCGAAGTTGACTGAATTAGATGATTTCATGATTTTATTGAATGAAGATGACTTCTCGTTGAGTCAAGTGATGACAAAAGAGATAAATCTCTTTAGTACTTAAGTAGAAGTTGAACTCTTCTGTTCTATCATGATTTTCTTGATGACAGAAAGAAGAATCAAATGAGCTTTGATAAAAGCTTTGATATGAGCTTCAAAACTAGAAAATTGAAGACAATCATCTTTCATATCAATAGTCACTTTAATCTTGTTCATTCATGTTTTTTCAAGAATCATCTGATTCTGACTCAATCGAGTAATCAGCATAGAGACGAAACGTTTCATATGATCTTAAACAGTCAGATTTGAATAAATTGCATGAGTAATGAGCTTCTTTGCATAATGATCATCGAATTTTCTTATTGACTTGAGCTTGATTAAAGATAACGATTCAATTTGCAAATGATCACAAACATTCTGCGCGATTAATTCATCAATGAACGAATAGTCAGCTGCTTTAATGTCAGAATCGTGTCTAGATGATACAATCAATGAAGATCAGAATTGATAATGCTTGATCTTTAGAAATAGCTATAACTGAATATTAAGAATACAGAAGAAGATTGATACAAAAGCTTTTATTTATGTAATGTTCAGTGACTGTGCTAAACTCGAAAGAAATGTGTTTGTGACATGAAAAGAAGATGATGTAGATGAACAAGATGTTGATGAAAGAAAAGAATATTAAGAAAGAAAAAGAATGTTGAGTTATATCTGAGTCAAATCTGAGTCAGATCTAGATCAGATCTCGACTAGCTTTAATCAGTCTTGATACGCTCGTAACATTATCTTTCTCTTCGAAAATTCATGTTCGCATGAATATAGTTCATTTGCTCGCTTCTGTTGATAGTTATTTCGATATTTAGCGCGATTTATTTGAATATAGCTTATGAAATTCTTTCAAAACTTTCTCTGAGTCATTGAATTCTTCTTTATCAACATAGTATCATTCGTTGTTTCTATCTAGATCTTTTCATTTGACTTTGTACTGTATTCAATCTCGATAGCGTCTGAAGTTCAATATATCATTTATCTCTCAGTGTTCATCGTCTTTGATAGTGATTGATCTGAGTGATTCTGAATGCTGTTCTGATAGAGAATCTTCTGAATATGATTGTAGTAGCTTTGAACTGAACATCGAATGCAAATGCTTCATGCTGACTGATAGACGAAGATGATAGAATGTACTCACTTTAGCAGTGATTTGATAGAGATCTAGCTGTTTGTCTTTCAAATCTTTGCAGAGTTTCGTTGTTTTGACGTTTCTGAAAGATAGTCAAACTCAGTCATCTACTTCATATGTGACGTTTCGTTTATGTTTATTGATCTGAACTTCAATGATCAGCTTCGTCTTTTTCAATTATTGATGATCAAAGCTCAGTAACTCTTTCATTTGAATGACAATATCATCTGTCTTTCTAGCTTCAAGTCGTTCACAAGTTGTTTTGTAGTCAGTTGTATCTGAATCGAAACTCATTCGAAGATGAAATTCTTTATTGAAGTAAAAGAGAATCATTGAAGTGATCGAGAAAATATTGAAATTGTCATTGAATTTCATCATAGATATTCATTTAGCTCAGTCGTTCTGCATGTAATTGCAGTAGATTCTAAGTTCACGTTCGACGTCTTGATTGACTCGTTTCGATTGATCGTCGATCTCAGAATGATAGACTGTGAATAAACTAGCTGTGATTCTCAGTCGTTTGCAAAAACTCTTTCACATAGTCGATATAAAATCGAGAGTTTCTGTTTGAAACAATAGAACTGAGTAGATCATGCAGTCGATAGACGTTTCATAGCATGATTCAAATCATTTCTTCGACTGAGATGTCATCATCTTCTCAATGACAAGAAACATAGTGATGTTCTTTGATGAGACAACATATGATTGTACAAATGACGTTATAGTCTTCTGACAGAGATAGTTCAGTGATGAAGTTCATAGCTATATTTTTTCAGCGTTTCTGTGAAATCGAGAGAGAATGATAAAGTTTATTGATGCTATCTCTAGAGACTTTGCTTCGCTGACAAGCATGACAGTTTCAAATGTATCATCAAATAGTAGCTCAATGATCTGATCAATAGTAGAAACGCTGAACTAGATCAATGATTCATTTATTGTCGAGATGAGAGATTGAAGATTGATCATGCACTTCTTGTAGTAATTTCGTGTGCATGTTCTCAGAGACTCACAGTAGATCTTTTCTAAATAGAACGTCGTCAATGATTTCGCAGTTCTTCAGTTTAGTGATATGAAATTTGAGCTTATTGTCGTTCATAGCTTGTCTATATTTGCTGCATAGCTCATCTGTTTGATTGATCATACATACTCGTTGATAGAGATTTGCTTCAAGTTCAACAGATAAAACATCGACTCTATCAAAGATCAGAATAGTCTGAAAACGATCTTCAAGACGCTAAGCTGATTCAGAGATGTTTGCTAGAGACATTCTGATTAAAGCTTCAACTTTAGTGTTTATTTTGTCTGATTTAAAGATGATCTGAAAGTTGAACTTCAATAAAATGTTCAGATAGTTGACTTGTCGTCGACTCAACTGCTTGTTTTTCATGAAGATCTTCAAAGTCTGATGATTGATGAACATCTGAATGAGTAGTTCAGTGCATTTCAGCTCGAATCATCAGTGTTCGAAGCATCAAATAATGACTAGTAGTTTCTTGTCATAGATGTGATAATTAATTTCAGCGAGAATCATGCTTTTGCTGTAGAATGTCATCAAATGAAGAACTCTCTCATCATTGTACTGAGATAGTATTTCATCTTTTACATAGTTCGAAGCATCGATTTTCAGAATAGCTTGTCGTTTAAAGTCGAAATGACGAAGTACTGAGATTGAGCTGACTTGTTTCTTTAGATTGTCAAAGACTTGAACACAGATCTCATTTCATACAAAAGACGTGTTTTTTCTAGTCAGCTGAGTGAATGATTTGACTAACTTTGAAAAGTTCTTAATGAAACAACGATAGAAGTTAACAAATCTCACGAAGCTCTGAATTTCTTTTAGATTGATCGAAGTGATTCAGCTGACTATGACTGTCATCTTGCTGAGATTCATACGAAGATCTAGTTCTGATATGATGACTTCTAGAAAGACAGTCTCTTCTACATTGAATTTGCACTTTTGAAAATTCATCTGCAATTCAGCTTCGCGTAGTCATTTCAATACTAGTTTGACGTGATCTCTATGTTTCTTTCTTGTTTTGCTATAGATGAGAATGTCATCTAGATAGACTTGACAAAAGTCGTTCAGAAAATCTCATAGAACATCATTCATATATTGCTGAAAGAAGATCGATTTGTTAATTAGTTTAAATGATAGCATCTTGTATTTATATGCTCTTAAAGCAGTGATAAAAGTGATGTAATTCTTGCTATTGAGATGCATTTGAAGTTTGTTGAACGCTGATATGATGTTCAATCTAGTCAGATGCTTGCAACTCACTATTTTATCAATGATCTCGTCTATCAGCGATAGAGAATATCTATTTCTTTTGAAAATGACATTTAGCTTTCGATAGTTCATGCAGAATCGAAGATCTTCATTTGCTTTGAGAATGAATAGAATTGAAGAGAAATAGAGAGTCTGACTGAAAGTGATGAATTTCTATGACAGATTCTCGTTCAGATACTTCTTTACTTTCAGAAGTTTGACAGAGAACATTCAATATGCTCAACAGCGAGAAGACGTTGAATCACTAGTGAGCTCGATTTTATGATCATAGAAGCGATGAGAAGATAGTTTATTCGATTGAACTCGATCAAAAACATCTAGAAACTCGTGATATTTTGAAGACAGCTTTGCTTTAATGTCTTCTAAATTCTGAGTTGTTTCATTGATTGAAGAGACGTTTAGAGCGTTCAAATTGCACTGAGTATTGTACGCGATTTCTTTATTGATGTTCGTCATGAATAGAGCAAAAACTTCGATCTTGTTCTTCTTTGAATGATTCAACAGTGTTTTGAACGAAGCGACGTCTATGCTTTGAATCAAGAATGACTCTTTCTGAGCAGTGATTGAAACAAGTCGTTTGAGCATCGTAGAAGTCTTAGTCTGAGTGATTGAAGAAAGCGAAGTTGATCGCGATCAACTTGAATGCTTTGAATTGAACGAGATCGAAAAAATCGAAATAGAAGTATTCAATTGATTCAAAAAAACAATGACGTCGTTTTGCATATTCAGTAATATTTCGTTTTTGTTCATTCAGAGCTTACTCAATATGACTTCATAATGATCAATATCAGCTATCAACATTGATACAGTCAATTTCTTATGACTTTCGATGATGAGATTGAGTAGAATTTTATGAGTGATTGTCTTCTTAAATATCTTTTCATCATAATCTCTTATTAGCTTCTTTTTTGCCAGTGATATAGATTGAATTTTCAGTTTCTCGCATACTTTATCAACTAGATTGAAATGTATGATCGTGTAGACGACTGAATCACTGTCTATTAAAGAACGAAGACTGAAAGATCGTTTCTGAGAGATGAGATGAGCATCAATTAAAAACGACTTTTCAAAGTAATTCTCTTTCAATAGAATTTCATCTAGTTTGCACAAAGATATAATTTCTATCTTTTTGATGACTTTTGAAGAGATGACTAGTTTTTTGAATCGAAATTCGAATCGAAATCAAAGCAATCATATTCTTTGTTCACTGCACTGATTCTAGTAAATCAATCGAGACACTTCTTAGAGCTATGATCTGATTTATGACATACAAAACAGCTTTCGACTAGAATGTCTGCTTCTTTGACGCTAGTTAAAATCGCGTCGCGCGACTTTAAATGATCAGACTTTGAATGATCAACTGATTGAGTGACAACAGTCGCTCTATGAAAGATAGTCTTTGAAACGTTGTTGACGCGTTTGAGCTTGTTCTTGATCTCTCGAATGACTCGCTGATCATTATTCAAATGAATCAGATAGAAACGAATTTCTTTTAAAGAATCAGATTGAACTAGTTGATCTACTCAAACGAATCGAAGACGAGAATGTATTTTATCTTTTAAATCGACAATCAGTTGCTTTTCGTGATAGTCTAGATAGAAAGATAGTCGTTGAAACTGAGTATAAAACTCGCTGAATTTCTTTGATTCTTCAATTAAGTTGTAGTATTTTCTACGAAAATTGACTTTCTTATTTGAATCATCGAACAACTGAGCTAGCTCTTTCAAAAGATCTTCGACGATTCTATAAAGATTGACACAATCATGTTCGCGTCTAGCTTGAGTGATTTCTGCTGCATCATTGAATAATCTAGAATGTACATAGCTCAATTTGACTCATTCATTAGAAAAAAGATCGACGTTGATCTCTAGTTTATTCTGAATTTTTTCGTATCAATTCTTTCAAGTAGAATTCTTTTCATCAGTAAACAGCGAAGAATCAGGTATTTTTTGAGATCTAGAACGCTCAGAGTAGATGAAATCAGAAGAAGTGTTTTCTTTAGCTTGAAGTCTTGTCTTCAACTCTTTGATTTCGTCTTCTTGTTGTTTATTTAACTCGTAGAGTCGATCTGTTTCTTTATCAAGAGCTAGACTTCGAGCCTTTCAGATTTCGTAGAACACAAGAGATATTATCATTTTCGCGAATGATTCATCATCTTCATGAAGAGATGACGCAGCACTTGATGATTTCAATGAATCAGCATCAGAGATTTGAGAGAAACGATTTCGAAATTCTTCAGAATGCTCTTCAATAGACGAATGACTAGACATGATGAGATTTATTTGAAAGAAAGTTGAATGAATGACGATGCTCGACGATTGAAGAAGAAAGACGTATGAGATAATGTTTAATTTTCAACAAAGAAGATGAGATTTGTTTATTGATTGATTTGATTTGATTCTTGAGCAATTCACGAAGATTCTTTATTGTGATTCTCGTAATCAAGTGAACTTTGCATACTTAATGAGCAATAAGTAGTTTAGCAATTCAAACAGTCTTGTTGTTGATTTTATTCAACTCTCTAGTGTTGTTCTGTCTTTTGATTGTCATCGATCATCAGATAAATGAATTTCTTTAGACTCGTTCTGTCTGTACGAGTATGTTGAATGAGTAATAAGATCAGTATCGTGTGATTAATGAATTCTTAATATAATGTCAGAATCATGTCTAAATGATACAATCAATGAAGATCAGAATTGATAGTGCTTGATCTTTAAAAATAGCTATAACTGAATATTAAGAATACAGAAGAAGATTGATACAAGAGCTTCTATTTATGTAATGTTCAATGACTGCGCTAGGCTCAAAAGAGATGTGTTTGTGACACGAAAAGAAGATGATGTAGATGAACAAGATGTTGATGAAAGAAAAGAATGTTGAGAAAGAAAAAGAGTGTTGAGTTATATCTGAGTCAAGACTGATTCAGATCTAGATCAGATCTCGACTAGTTCTAATCAGTCTTGATACGCTCGTAACATTTAGTGTCAATCAATGATTTTAATGAGTAACTAATTTCATTGCTAAATAGTACACATTCAGTAGTCAAAGATTTTGAAGCAAAAAGATCATTTGAGCTGCTCATTGTTGAAGAAATTAACACATCTTTCATCACGTCTTTGATGAAAGTCACTAGTTTTTTGTCTCATTCTTCAATTTCTCTGTAAATAATTTCTTCTCTTCTTTCGACATGATGATCTCATTGAGATGAGAAATGAATGCATGAAATGTCAAAGTACTAGTCTTCAGCTGAAAGCAGTTCTTTGAAAGATGACTCGATACTTTGCAGTTGAAGCAGATGATTGACATTCTTGATCATTCAGATTCAAGAGTGAAAAAAGTAGCAAGTCAAACATAGCTAGTAATCAAGATTGAAGCTGATGTTGATGAAGAAACAAAACATTTTTTTGAAGCTGCTATTGATTTGACTGTTCATTGCTCGTCATGTAGCTGATAATTGACTTGTTGTTTGTTATTCACATCTTGAAGAAAGATCTTAAGCTTGTCAAGCAAGCTAAACTCTATGAGACAAACTGACAACGCATTCTGAAGATGATTGTTGATTTTATTCTGAATGTCGTTCATCAGAGTGATATCATCGTAGTTCAGAAAGCTGAATATTCTAGTGAATTCTGAATAGAAAGCGCTGAAAGACTTGTTGAGCTGCTTCAGAACGACGTATTTGCAACAACACTTTCAAATAAAATTCTGATCTTCATATATTTCTTTCAGATGTTTCAGTAGCTCTGATAGTGACTGATAAAGTGAAAAAGCATCAACATGATGCTTTGCATAGATTTGCTGATCAGCATCGTCTTCTAGTCTGAAAATCACATAAACAATATGAATCTTTTCAGTAGAATAATGATTCGCGTTGACATCGAGCTTGTCAGCTATTTTGATGTTTCATGTCTCTCAGATAGAATCATCTGTTTCGATGAAGATGAGTGAATTCGAAAGCTTGATGAACTTGTGATGATCATTCTCATTTTCATTATCAGATAGAGTAGAAGATTCTAGTTGAAAGTGAGCTTTGAAAGTCGAGCTTCATTCAACTTCAGAATGACGAATTGAAACTGAGATTGTAGAAGTTTCTTTTTGATTGACTTGTTGCTCAGCTGACTGAGTATCTTGACAAAACATAGATCGATTGACTTGATGTTATTTTGCTCTGAAGTTCAATCACTCATCTTGTAGCTGACTGATCTTTTTCTCTAGCTCATCATTCTTATCAAAAGCGACTTCTAGTTGTTTTGCTCTCTTTTTGTGATCTTCTTGTACAAGAAGTCAGTGTTCATTGAGTTGTAAAGTTAAGTCTCATTGACTTCAAAGCTCGTTCAGCATTGTTATGATTCTAGCTACGCATCTTCATTGATAGCTATGTTGACTATTCTGAGAGCTATCGTCGATCGCTCGTCGCTAGAGCATAGACTTGTTTCAAAGTCAACTCTATTCAGAATTAGCTTATGTTTCTCTGAGTCATATAAATAGTAGATTCTTCTCTTCTAGATACTTTTCTTTCTTAGCATTTATATACTCGTTACATTACATTCATATGACTCACTCTATGCTGATCTCTAACAAGCATATTGATGACTTCGTCAAGTTGATTGCTGACTCAATGAAGCAATTGTTCTTCGATGTTTATGTTTCATGCAATGACAGCTTTCTCAGCTTCAATTGAAGCATTAATGAGTAGAAGTGAAACTCTTCTACTGACAGTGCTTTTAAGTAGATGAGTTGTTCAAGACTCAACTGACTTGACGTTGTGTATCATGATGAAAGAAGATAGAAGTTGTTGAGATAAGAGTAAATGAGAGATTGATGTTTTGAATTGATGTTTTTTGATGATTGAAAATTCAAAGAATCTCTTGTGAATTTCAGATAATAATTGAGTGCTTTATTCAAAGAATCTCTTGTGAATAGAATGATGAAAATGAATGTAGAATCAAAGAATTTCTTGCAATCTAAAATGATGATGCAAATTTGAAGAATTTCTTGCAAATTTTTCTTACTGAATAGATTGTTTTGTATCATCTATTCATTGATAGCAAAGTAGATGATGAGCATTTATCTAATGTTAGAGATCAGCATAAAGTGAGTCAATATGAGTGTCATTTAACTAGAAGATAAATGCTAAGAAAGAAAGATAGCTACTGTCATGATTTTAATCTTCGTTTATTCTTCAACTAGTCTTCGTCTGATTTCATTCTAATTGAGTCTAGCATAGAGCTGAGAAACACACATATAAGAATTGAGTTCTTTTCTGTAGATACTTTTCTTTCTTAGCATTTATCTATTAGTTAAATGACACTTCTATGACTCGCTCTAGATCGATCTTTAACAGTAAATAAATGCTAATCAACTACTCTGCTATCGACGTGTAGACGATACGAAATAATCTACTTCGTTTATTCAGAAAATTCGCAAGAGATTCTTTGAATTACTTTCATCAAAACACATCTGCAAATTTACTCAAATTTATCAAATCAATCTTACTACAATCAAATTTACTCTTATCTTTCTCACAATGACACGCGACTCTGAATCAGTCGAATCACGAACAGCTCGTCTGCTTAGAAGCACTGCTAGTAGACGAGTTTCTCTTATTTCTTTCGATGCTTCAGCGAGATCTCAGAATGTTGCTATTTCATGAGACATCAACATGAGTCAACAACTTCGTCAATGAGCTATTGATTAATCAGATGAGATCATCAAGATGCTGATCGAGCTAAGAGATCAACGAGACATGACTTTGAAACTCAACAAGCAATGAATCGATGTTCAAGTCGATCACATCAAGAGACTTGATGAGCTAGAGATCAATCAAATGACAATAGACACTCAAGAAGAGACTATCATCGAACTACGAGAGAAAGTCTTGAGTCTAAAAAAGAGACAGCGTTCAGCAAATTAGTCTCGATCTCGTCAATCTACTGAATCTCGAGCTTCTACGAAATCTCTATCTCATCAATCTATCGAGAATCATACTCGACGTGACTCATTCACTCTATTCGATAATGATCATCACAAGTCTTTCAAGTTTTCGAACTCATCTGTATTCATCGACAAAGATGAATCAACATGAAATAGCTGAAGAATCAAGATGAACGACAAGCTTCAGACAAATGTCGATCACTTCGATAATGAGAATATCTGTATTGTCTATGTGATATCTAGACTAGAAGATGATGCTGCTGAACATATCTTCGCTCGACGTCGACATGACGCTTCGCATTCATACATCTCGATCGACGAGCTATTTGAGCATCTGAAAGAAATATACGATGAACTGAATAGAAATCGAAAGTGTCGTCGCGAGTACAACGCTCTTAGACAAACAGACAAGTCTTTCAATGTCTTCTACTTCGACTTTATGAAGCTATTCAGCTATCTAGGCTACGACGATTGCACTCTGATGAACGATCTTCAGAATAAGATCAACAATCGCTTGCAGAATGCTTTATCAGTCTGTTCAGAGAACTTTACTTCGCTCACTCGCTTAAGAATCTTTCTTCAAGATGTGAATAATAAACAGCGAGTCAACTATCAGCTACGCAGTCAGCTTCGCACTGTCATCGTCAAAGTCACTGTCGTATCTGATAAACGTGCTGCTACTTCATTATCAGCAGTGACGACTTCGATAATTGAATATGTCAAGTCGACTATCTTTTCTACTTCTGAGTCAGTCAGATCGTTTATCGTCTGCTATATCTGCAAGATCTCAGATCACTTATTCAAGAACTGTTCTCAGAACAAGATCAACATCTCGACATCTTGTGCATTCACTCTTCGTCTACATGAAATCGTCATTTCGAAGAATAAAGAGAATGAGAAAATGTCTTCTTTCGAAGATAGCGAGGCAAAAAACTAGAGACTTTCATCAAAAACGCAATGAAAGATGTGTTAATTTCTTCAACGATGAGCATGTCAGATGATTCTTTTGCTTCTGAATCTTTGATTACTGAATGTGTACTTTCTAGCAATGAAATTAGTTACTCATTGAAGTCATTGATAGACATCGAAGCTGCTGACTATTCGTTCATTGATGAAGTGATCGCGCAGATTGTTTGTGATCAGTTGCAAATCGAGTCTCTGACTTTGATCAAAGCGAAGTCAATTCGAGAATTTGACGATCATTATGCTAAGAAACTCATTACTCATGTCATCTATTTGAATCTGACTGTTCAAGATCATACAATTGACACAGCTTCTATGTTGATCACTCGATTAGATCAACATCAAATGATTCTTGAAAAAACATGAATGAACAAAATCAATCTAGTAATAGATATGTGAATCGATTCTCTTCGATTTTCGAATTTCATTTCTAGTCAGAAATTGATTGTTCTATTCTCAAGTCATAGAACAATCACGAAACAGAAGAGCTTAACTTCTACTCATATACTAAAGAGATCTTTCACTTTCGTTATCTTTCAATTCAGTCTGAAATCACTCTCTTTCAGTCAAAAGAAGAGCTCGATTGAACAGTTAAAATCGTGTGACGCGACTTTGAGTAGCGTCAAAACCTCTAAATCGACGTCAGATTCAACGAACATAGCAATGATAGAAGCAGCGACATATAGAATGTTAGTCAAACGTTCAGACATCAAGATCTTTGCTGTTATCGTCTTGAAAATCGATCGACTCATAACTACAGCTGAAAACAAGCCTGAAGAAGTGAATCTGCATGAGCTTTCTCACGCTAAAGCTCTCGAGCAAGTCAAGATCAAGCTTCTCTCTGAATATCACGACTATCTAGACATCTTCGATCGAGCAATGATCAATCAGCTATCATTGCATCGTTTCTACGATCACAAAATTGAGTTGATCGATGAAGAAATGCTCTCGCGAAGCAGACTATATCAGATGTTCAATCACAAGCTTCAGAAGATAAAGAAGTATCTGATTGAACATCTGAACAAAGAATTCATTTTCTTCAGCTTCGCATCATACATCTCGCTCATCTTGTTTGCTGAAAAGAAAGACGAAAGTCTGCGTTTCTGCGTCGATTACAGAAAGCTCAATGCTTTGATCAAACGAAATCGCTATTCTTTGTTCTTGATAGACGAGACTCTCGCTCGTATACAAGAAAGCAAATATCTGACTCAATTGAACATCATTGTCGCGTTCAATAAACTGCAAATGCACTCAGATAGCGAAGATCTGACTATCTTTATTATCTTCTTCAACTCATACAAATATCATGTAATGCTCTTTGAATTAATCAATGAATCGACGTTCTATCAACACTATATGAACGACGTGCTGTTTGAATATCTTCATCAGTTTTGTCAGATCTATCTAGATGACATTATCATCTACAGCAAGATCTTGAAGAAACACAAGCAACATGTATGATTGATCTTGAATAGACTACGAGAAGCTGATCTACAGATAGACATCGATAAATGCAAGTTTCATGTTCAGAAAATCATCTTTTTGAGACTTTTGATGTCAATCGAGAAACTTAAGATGAATTCACGAAAGATACAAGCAGTAGTTGATTGATCTACACTCAATAATCTTACTCAGATGCAGTTCTTCATTGACTTCTGCAATTTCTATCGACGCTTCATCAAGAACTTTTCGAAGATTGTTCGTTCAATGATTCAACTCACTCAAAAGAAGATCATATTTGAATGAAATGAGACTTGTCAGACTGCATTCAATCACATGAAGAGACGTATGACTGAGACTTCTATACTTCGTCACTTTGATCAGACTCGTGAGACTATTCTGAAAACTGACTCATTCAACTACGTAAACGACGAAGTTCTCTCTCAATGTGATGACGAAGAAGTACTACATTCGATTGCTTTCTATAGCAAGAACATGTCTTCTGCTGAGTGCAACTACGAAATATACGATAAGAAACTGCTGATCATCATTCAAGCATTTGAGCATTGACGACTTGAACTGAAGTTGACTGACATTTCTATCAAGATGTTCATCGATCATCAAGCACTCATCTCATTGATGAAAGACAAGAAGCTGAGTCGACGACAGATGCGCTGAGTTCAGAAGCTAGCTGACTTCAACTTCAAGATAATGTATCGACCTGACAAACAGAACATTAAGATCGATGCATTAACTTGTTGAGCTGACTTCATGCCTAGAGATTTCGACGATGAACGCGTTTGATATCAAAGAACTACTATTCTGACATCAAATCGAATGAAGATCGCTGATCTAGAGAAGAATAATGATCAATCAATCTATAAACAGATTCTTGAGACTAATGAGATCGACGAGAATTGTACGCTACTTCGCGAAGCAATAGCAAGAGACGAAGCACAATGCAAAGACATCAAGCTGAAGAATTGTCGAGTTCAGAATGAAATCTTATACAAAGACAGTCAGCTATGAGTTTCGTTCAATGAACTTCTGCAAATGAATCTGATTCGTGAGATACATGATCAGTCGTCGATCGATCATTCTGAAATTCTTAGAACAGTGAAGATCATAAAGCGAAATTACTATTGATCTTCTATGCGAAAAACGATAGATCGATATATTCAAAACTGCTACGTATGTCAACGTTCAAAGACATCAAGAAATAAATCAAACGACTTGCTTCAATTTCTATCTATATCTGAACAGCGATGACAAGACATAGCAATGAACTTCATTATCGATCTATCTGATTCGTACGATTACAACGCTATTCTGACTGTCATCTGCAGATTGTTAAAAGAAAGACATTATATCTTTTGCATCACTGATGATGAAGATATCACAGCTGAAAAGACAGCTGAAATGCTGATTCAATGAGTATATTGAACTCATGATTTATCAAGCTTCATAGTATCTGATCGAGATTCGCAATTCATCTCTATACTATGAAAGTTTCTTTGCAAACGACTGAACATTTCTCTTCGATTGTTCATCATTTATCATTCTCAGATTGACGATCAAAGCGAACGAGTCAATCAGAACATCAAGCGTTATCTTCGATTCTTCTGTTCGTATATGCAGAACGACTGATCTAAGTGACTATTCATAATCAAGTTTGTTGACAATAACATCTTGTCATCAATCATCTTCTTGACTCTCTTCTTCATGAACAAGAACTTTCATTCTCGTATGAGCTTTGACTCTGACATCATCGAGTATGAAAGCACTCGCGAACGCTTGCAGATCGATTGAGTCAAGAATATATCTGAACAAATGAACAAGACTTTGATCTTCGCTCGTGAAGCTCTGATCAAAACACGAGAACAAATGATGAATCAAGCTAATAAGCATAGAAAGAAAATCAATTACAAGATTGAATCAAAGATGTTTCTGAATGAATGAAACATCGTTACAGCGAGATCTTTCAAAAAATTGAATGACAAGATGCTTAATTCATTTCAGATCACTGAGTCTGTTGACTCATTCTATAAGTTGAAACTATCAGAGACTATGCATATACATGACGTATTTCATTCAGAGCTTCTTCGTTCTGTCGTCAATGATTCTCTGTCTGATCAAATGAATGAATCTTCGAGATCAATAGTGATAAACGATGAAGACGAATGAAAAATCGATGATATACTGAACTCTCGATGCTATAGAAGACGACTTCAATATCGAGTCAAATGAAAGAACTATGACAACAATCTCAACTGATATAACGCTGACGACGACGAATTTATGAACGCTCAAGAGATGATTGACGACTTTCATATTAAATATTCAAGAAAAGCGCACTAAGAAACAACATTCATGCGAACATGAATAGTCAAGAGAAAGAAATAATGTCACGATTCTAGTCTTCGTCTATTCTTCAACTAGTCTTCGCCTGATTTCATTCTAATCGAGTCTAGCACAGAGCTGAGAAACACACATATAAGAATCGAGTTCTTTTCTGTAGATACTTTTCTTTCTTAGCATTTATCTATTAGTTAAATGACATCTCTATGACTCGCTCTAGATCGATCTGTAACAGCTACAGAAAAGAAGCTGATTACATATATGTGTTTCTCAGTCAACGCTAGACTCAATAGAGACTAGTCAAGATGACAAAGCAAGAATAGATCTGACAAGACTAGAAGACTGAGTCTGACAAGACTAAAATCATGACAAATACAACTTCATGAAGTAAAATATAATTCTTATTGATTCTGTTAGTTTCTAGAATCAATTAATAAATTGATTCATCTTTCTCTTTCTCTTTTAAATCAATGATTTTCATTTAATTCAACATGAAAATTGTAGTTTGCTGATAGCAACATCATTTATTCTTGAAGCTTCTAGAAACTGAATCAACTCAATGAGTCAATGCATTGATTTTGATGTTTTATTTGTCTGAGTGATACATGATTTTGAAGTTGAAGTCAACGAGCTTTTGTACTCAGCGCATCTGACGTTTACTCAGCTCTTTATTCTTCATTAATGACGTCAGAGCTTGATGATCAATGAACATCTTGATTGATAACTCAGTCAATTTCAGCTCAGATCATCAATGCTTGAATGCTTGAATGATTGTTAGTAACTTCTTGTCATAAATCTTGTAATTGCACTCAGCGAAACTCAGATTCTTACTGTAGTAAATCATCAAATGCAATGTTTCTTCGTCATCATACTGAGAAAGTATGTCATCGTTGACGTAGTTGAATGAGTTTATTTCAAGAATAGTCTTTCTATTCTGATCAAAATGACGAAGAATAAATGCTTCAGTCATTTGTTTCTTCATATGATCAAAGATCATTTGACAAGCGTGATTTCATTCAAATATCATCTTTTTTTGAGTGAGTTAAATCATTGATTAAACAATCTTTGAGAAGTTCTTTATAAAGTGATGATAGAAATTGCAGAAATCAATAAAGAATTGCATCTGAGTGAGATTTGTAGAAGTAGATCATTCGATAATTGCTTGTATCTTTTGAGAATTCATCTTCAGTTTCTCAATGAATAGCAATAGTTCTAAAAAGCTGATCTCTTGAATGTGAAACTTGCATTTGTTTATATTCATCTGTAGATCAATCTCTTGTAATCTATGTAAAACTAGTCATATGTGTTTCTTATGTTTCTTCAGTGTTTTGCTGTAGATGATAATGTCATTTAGATAGATCTGACAAAACTGATGTAGATAATTAAACAGCACGTCATTTATATAATGTTGATAGAAAGTCAAGTCGTTGATTAATTCAAAAGACATCATGTGATATTTGTAGAAATCAAAAAAGATAATAAAGATAGTTAAATCTTTACTTCTTGAATGCATGCGTAGTTTGTTGAAGATGATTATTATATTCAATTGAGTCAGATATTTGCTATCTTGAATATGAGCGAGAGTTTCGTTTATTAAGAATAGAGAGTAGCAATCTTATTTAATCAAAGCATTAAGCTTTCTATAATTAACGCAGAAATGCAAACTATCGTTTTTCTTTTCGATGAATAGTATGAGCGAAGCATATAAGATCAAGTTAGAAGATATAAAGCTCTTATTCAGATGTTTAATCAGATAATTCTTCATCTTTTGAAGCTTGTAATCAAACATATGATAGAGACAACTTTGAGAAGATGTTTTCTTGTCAATCAACTCAATTTTATGATTGTAGAGTTGATGAGAAAATAGTTGATCAGTCATCGCTCGATCAAACACGTTTAAATAATCATGATATTTCAAAGAAAGCTTAGCTTTGACTTCTTTCAAGATCTCTTCATGTGAAAGCTTTTGTAGATTTACATCTTCGAGTTTATTTCTAGCTGTTTTTAGAAGTTGATTGATTTTCATGATGATGATTGCAAAAGTAGTTACATTCAATCATTTGACTAGTGATCTATATGCTGCAGTCTTTATCATTGCTATGTTCATTGAATTGAAAGATGAAGCGAAGTTGATTAAATTAGATGATTTCACGATTTTACTGAATGAAGATGACTTCTCGCTGAGTTAAGTGACAACAAAAGAGATAAATCTCTTTAGTATTTAAGTAAAGATTGAACTCTTCTGTTTTATCACGATTTTCTTGCTTGAAAGAACAGTCAAATGAGCTTTGATAGAAGCTTTGATATGAGCTTTGAAACTAGAAAATTGAAAACAATCATCTTTTATATCAATAGTTATTTCAATCTTGTTCATTTATGTTTTTTCAAGAATTATCTGATGTTGATCTAATCGAGTGATCAGCATAAAGACGAAACGTTTCATATGATCTTGAACAGTTAGATTTGAATAAATTGCATGAGTAATGAGCTTTTTTGCATAATGATCATCAAATTCTCTTATTGATTTGAGCTTGATTAAAGATAAAAATTCAATTTGCAAATGATCATAAATATTCTGCACGATTAATTCATCAATAAACGAATAATCAGTTGCTTCAATGTCAATCAATAACTTTAATGAGTAACTAATTTCATTGCTAAATAGTACACATTCTAAATTCAGTAGTCAAAGATTTTCAAGCAAAAAGATCATTTAAGCTGCTCATTGTTGAAGAAATTAACACATTTTTCATCTCGTCTTTAATGAAAGTCACTAGTTTTTTGTCTCATTCTTCAATTTCTCTGTAAATAATTTCTTGTCAGAATCGTGTCTAAATGATACAATCAATGAAAATCAGAATTGATAGTGCTTGATCTTTAAAAATAGCTATAACTGAATATTAAGAATACAGAAAAAGATTGATACAAAAGCTTTTATTTATGTAATGTTCAGAAACTGTGCTAAACTCGAAAGAAATGTGTTTGTGACATGAAAAGAAAATGATGTAAATGAACAAGATGTTGATGAAAGAAAAGAGTGTTGAAAAAGAAAAAGAGTGTTGAGAAAGAAAAAGAGTGTTGAGTCATATCTGAGTCAAATCTGAGTCAGATCTAGATCAGATCTCAACTAAATCATTGACTAGCTTTAATCAATCTTGATACACTCGTAACATTTCTTCTCTTCTTTCAACATGATGATCTCATTGACACAAGAGATGAATGCACAAGATGTTGAAGTACTAATCTTCAGCTGAAAGCAGTTCTTTGAAAGATGACTTATGTTAGAGATCAGCATAGAGCGAGTCATATGAGTGTAAGATAACGAGTATATAAATGCTAAGAAAGAAAAGTATCTAGAAGAGAAGAATCGACTATTTATATGACTCAGAAGAACATAAGTTAATTCTGAATAGAGTTGACTTTGAAACAACTCAATAGTCTAGTGATGAGTGATTGATGATAGTCAGAAGCATAGTCATCAACATAGTCATCAACATAGCTATCAACATAGATGCGTAGCTAGAATCGTAACAGTATTTCTCTTCTTCAACAATTTATGTTTGCATGAATGTATTTTCTTAATCTTGTGTAGAATCAAAATATTTATTGTAGCAGACTAGCTATGTAAAGAGAAATCGACTTGCTCAGCAAAGAGATCGACTATTGACTGATGTCATTGAAGCAGACTCACTAGAAGAGAATTGACTAGCTCATCAAAAAGATCAATTGTGATCATGTCATTGAAGCAGACTTACTGCTGATTCAGATCTACTACATAGTAAAGCTTGTTTCATTCATTGATTGATTCAATCAAGAGATCAATCATTGTTCATCATTGTAGCAGACTCACTGTTGAGATTTTGATATAGAAACAAGCTCATGAATTTGCTTGTTATCAAAGATGATCGTGTCATTGAAACAGACTCATGTAACGATTGTTTCTTTAACAACACAAGATATATACAGAGATCAAACAGTAATCACTATTACTAGACTTGAGATCTGAAGATAGCTGAGACAATAATATGTATTGACTACTTATATGAATTGAGCACGAAGCTTCTATCTAAGAAAACGATCATCGTTATATAAACATAGAAGATTCGTGCGATCGTCTGAGTTGCTGAGTGACTTCGTTGACTCAGATTCTGAATCATGAGAGTCGCTTCATGATTCTAATGATTTCATATAATGAATCATTAGCACGTGATCATGATCTTTACTAGCTCAGAATTCATCATGCTACGAACTATGCTCTATTTTGTTGTAGTTTCTATTTCAACTCGAGTCGTGTTCTAACATTAAATTCTCTTCAAGATTTCTGTTCTCAGAAATCATCATTTCTATGTATTTGAATCAAGTATTCAAATTGTCGAGTTTTATCACAAAGCGTCGTCGTCTTTCGAAGAAACTTCGTTCTAACGATAGTTCAGTTATGCGTTTTTGCAATCACTGTTTCAATCGTTTCATGAAGTGTCGTGTTGACACTGACTTCGATCGTTGTGTCGAGTGTGTGCATCTAGATCGCAAATGCGATCTGATCATCTCAGAGATGAAATGAGAGCGAGTTCATAAAGAATGAGCTCGTCTTCGTGCTGAGCTGAGTGAGACTCTGACTAAAGCAGCTCATCTGCAGAAGCAACAAGAATTAATTGAGTCTTGCTGAAAGAATATGATGCGACGAGAGTTCAAGAATATTGAAGAACTCGAGAAGAATGAATGTCGTCAAACGACTGAGTCGTCTATCAATGATCTTCTTCTTAACGTCGATTTCAAACAGCTCAAAATCTCTTCTGATTTCAACTGATTGTCGAATTTCTTTGCTGAAATTGTCGAAGAAGCTTCTGACAATTCTTAAGATTTTTCTCTGATTTTCAAGTGTTCTCGATATGATCGTAATCTTTTCACTTGATCAATCAATGAGACTGATCTAAGATGTTCTGTTGATCTAGTATATCTTCTACTTCGTATTCGACGTTCTGACTCTCTGAATCAATTTCTGAAGATTCTGTTTGAATTGATGTATTCGAGTCTGCAGACTTCAAAAGACAGATATGAAATATTGAATGTATTTTCATAAATGCTGACAGATCTAATTTGTAGTTAATCGATTCTTTGATCTCTAGAATTTTATAAGATTCTAGCTTTGTGTGATTCAATTTGTTACTTGATCTTTTCGTTTTGATGTTTCGTCTTAGAAGATATACTTTGTTTCTCTCTTTAAGAGTAGATTTTCTATCTCTTTTCTTATTAGCATACAGAGTCATGCGCTTGCTGAGAAACTGTATGTTCTTCTGTAATTTTTTTTGTAGCAGCTGCAATTGTTCTATCTGTAGCGTAGCTTTCTGAGCTAATTGTGCAAATTCACGTGATTCTTTGAGAGTCTCTGACTCAAATTCGTAGTTTGCAAAGAATGATGACACGCTGATTACTTCTGTTGTTGCACTATTGAAAGTCAACTGTGCTACTGATAGTAGCTGTACTCAATCGTTTTGCCTATAGTTAATATAGCATCTGAGATACTGTTTCAGTGTCTGATTCATTCTTTTCGTTTGTTCATTCGTCTGCAAATGATAAGCTGTTGACAGCTTATGATGAATTTCTAACTGATTCATCAAGAATTTTCAGAATTTCAATGTGAAGAGCTTGTCTCTATTCGAAATTATCTCGTCTGATAGTTCATGATTTGCTACAATCATTCTCAGAAACGTGTAAGTCAAATCTTCTGCGAATGTTGCTTTCTTATATGACAAGAAGTATTCGTACTTGATTAATCTGTTCGTTATAATCAATATAGAGTCATATGTTGTTTCGATGACTCTTTCTCTTGACTTAGATAGCTTAACTATAAAGTTCAAAGCTATGCTTTTTCACGCATGATTCAATGTGCTGAGACTTTTCAAAAGTTCATAGAATTTATGTCGATTGTGTTTTATACAAATACACACATTGCACTTTCTGATAATATCTTCTATCTGTTTTCTCATCTTTGAGAAATAGTAGATTCTAGATATTCTCTCAATGATTTTATTCGAATCTTGATGTTCGTTTATCATTGACTTGTGATGATCATCTATCATTTCTTGTCTGCATCTTGTTGAAACATAGATCAGATTCTGAAATGTTAGTATTTCATTGATAATCTCAAAGTTTGCGTTGTTCTCGATATTCTTTATAATATCTTGCGCGACTGAGTTCTTTGCTAGCTCTAGCTTTACTCGTCTCTCGAGATCTCTGTTGTTGATTCGTAAAGTAGCTGCGTTTTGTCTATTATAGACAATCGAATCGTCTGAATTCTTTTGCAAGATAGTCTGATTTACCTGTGATCTATCTGTCATATGATCTGCTCTTCTGCTCAAGACGTCAATCTTTGAGTTTTCAGATCTCTTTCAATATTGAATTTGAAAGTTGTATGATGACAACTTCTTTGATCATCTAATCTGTCTTCAATTTAAAACTTTCGTGATCGTGAAGTATAGCAGATTCTTATGATCTGTATATACTTGAATCTGATGTCTAGATTTTTCTAGATACACTCTTCATTGTTTGAACGAGTCGACAATAGCTAGCAGCTTCTTGTCGTGTATCTCATAGTTCAATTCAGCGTCTGTAAGCTTTCTACTGTGAAATGCAATGAGATGCAGACGTTTCTTGTCATCTGATTGACTGATACATGCTTCAATAGCTTCGTCTGATGCATTCATCTTGAGCGTAATGAGTTTTTCTGGTTCAAACATGATCAGTACTGACTGAGAGATGAACAATTTCTTCAGCTTCTTGAAAGCTTCTTCTGCTTTCACAGTTCACACGAACGATATGTTTTTTCTCGTAAGATTCGTAAGTGACGAGACAATTCTGAAGTATTTCTCTATAAAGCATCTATAAAAGTTTGCGAATTCTAAAAAGAATTGAACTTCGATCTTTGACTTTGATGTCGATCAAGTCGTAACAGCTTCTATCTTCTTTGAGTCCATTTTTAGACTCTGAGACGTGACTATGAATTTCAAAAACTGTACACTCTGTACATGAAATTCACTTTTTCCTGACTTGATGCGCAGATCGACTTTCTTCAAAGTCTGTAGAATCTTCTTAACATATTGCACATATTCTTTCTTCGTCTTTGAATATACTAATATATCGTTCAGATATACTATGACGAATTGATTCAGATAACGTCGTAATACATTATTCACAAAGATCTGAAACGTGACTGAAGCATTGATTAAATTGAAAGACATGATCAAATACTCGTAATGTTCTAGTTGAGTGCAAAAGACTGTCTTTCACTCATCTTCTTCTTTAATTTGTATTCGATTGAATGCTTCGAATATATTGAATTTCGTAAATCACTGTGCACTCTGCAATCTATTCTGCAGTTCTGCTATGAGCGATAATGAATAGCTGTTTTTAATCGTGATGTTATTTAGTGCTCTGTAGTCGACACATAGTCTTAAACTTTCATTTGATTTCGAAACAAACAGAATTGAATATTCTGCTGATGACTGCAATTCTCTAATGAATTCTTTTTGCATGTTCTCTTTCAGATATTGTCGCAAAGCATTGAGCTTTTCTGTCGACAATGAATAAATGAACTGTTTCGTGAGTTTCTTGTCGTCAACGAGCTTAATCTCGTGATTTCACGATTGATGTTTGAATAGTGTCTTCTGATCACTTTCTTTCTCAAACAGAATCTTGTATTTCTGATATTCTTTAGAGATAATAGCGATAGCGAGATTCTTCGAGTGATCGCTCTGAATTTCTCTGCTTCATAACATCTGTGCGTCATTGATTTCTCTGAACTCTTCGCGCATCTCTTCGCTCGTCATGACGAATATCTTCACTTCTTGAAATGACTTCAATATTGAGTGCAATCGCGTCGTTTCTGTATCTAGAAATGCAATTGTCTCGTTGACTCAATCAATCATTGAATTGATCATACGAAGTCATGATATGTCTAGAACTATATCACTGTCTGACTGCTTCGTAACATCTAAACGTAACTTCTCTCAATGTCGTTCAAGTCTCAAGTGAATGAGTCAAATTTCTTGATCTATTAGTTCGTTATTGTACTTCATGAGTGTTTCATTGAAGTTTCGCAGATTGTAAAATTCTTCTTTTTTCTGCGTAAATATTTGCGTTCTTTTAGCAAATTCTGAAAATATGTAATTCTTCGTGCAGTCACTGTCTATGAATAATTGTGCTGCGTGATCATTAATCTTGATTCATACTCGTAACTGTGACGAGTCACTGATGAAGACAAATATGCTTTCAATTTTCGATCTTCGACTAGACTTCTTCAATGATCTGTCAATTGAAGAGTCTTCTAGTTTTTTGAACTAGAAGCTCTTTCTTTCAGTACTTGTTCTATGTACTGAAATCGATTCAAATTGATCTTCTTAAGTGAATATTTCTTTGAATCACACAGATCAAACCTCTTTCTGATGACTTTTGTCATCTGTCTAAGCTCTCTGAGTATGTGATCTTCATCAGAAAGTACATATTCTTCTTGTTTGATGAACTTGACTTTCGTGAATGACTTCTTCATGACTATGTCACGATATTGAATGTCTTTGCGCGATGCGATCGACTCATCTTGCGTAGTGTCATAAATAGCTTGATGTATATCATTCTTGATCTGTTGCATTCGCTGTGAAAAATCTTTCTCTTTCTGCTTAAAGAGAGTGTACAGTTTGTTGTATATGCTTATAAAGCTTGCTTGACTTGTAAGCTTTCTGAGATCTTTCTTTACTTCAAGACAATTCTCTTCTTGCTTGAGAGTATCTTCTGCTGCAATAGTGAATGCTCGTAGAATTTCGCTAAGTCGACTTTCTTCTTCAACTGCTTGATGAATAGCTTCTTCAGTGCTGTTCGATCTATTCAAGTCATATGCTTCGCTGTCGAAAATCTCTGATTTCACGATCATAGTGAACGAACTTTTATCACTATTCTCATCATGCACTTTCGATTGACGATGAGTTGCTGCGTAGAAACGATTCTTCCGTGAGAGTTTTGAGTATCATCTCGAATCTTTCTTATTGCTCAGATGAGTGCAACAGTTGTCTTCATAACATGCTATTCATGACAACGCTTGATGCTTGTCTTTCTGATCTTCTTTCATTGCTGCGAAAGATCTGTCTTGCTTATCATAAGACTTTGACTTGTTCTTGTACTTGTTCTGAGTACAATTCTTGAAGTAGTGATCTAGCTTCTTGCATGTGTAACATGTTTTGCTCTGTTGAACTGTTTTATCGCGAGCGTTCGTCGATATCTTTCGAGTTGTATCTAACTTCATAGATTGAGAATCGTAGTATGACTGTCGTCGTCTCTTCTTGAACTTTCGACTCAATACTACTGAGATAGTCAATTCTTTATCTTTTTTCAGATGTCTCTCGTACTGTCTGTTGTCGATGATCATTGCTCTGAATATCATCTTCTGCAAGTCAATGAATCTATTGATTCTGATGATTTCATTCTTGACTTTCTCTTGCAATTTCTGATAGAACTGACTGATGAGAGCTGCATCATTTCATTTCATATTCATTGCAATATGCTGAAAGCTGATCAAATAAGTTGCTGCGAAGATCTTCTGTCGCAGATTGTACAACTGTCGTTTCGCTGTACGTTTCTTGTCAATGTCTTCAAATACTCTTCTTAGACGTTTTTCAAACGTCTGAGAATCACGAAATATTGTGTTGATTTCTTCTTCTCGTTTCTCTGACTTCTTCTGCAGATAATTCGTTAAATGGTGATGAAATCATGTGAATGCATTATCTCTTAGATAGATGAATGCAAAGAGTACTTTGTTCTCGATGAATCTGAACTGAAATGAGTGTCGTTTGATGTATAGCTCTATCTGTACTAGATATGCTTCGAGTTTATTTCTGTCGTCGTGATACAAGTTCAATGTTGAGATCTTGATCTTATCTGCGCTGAAGATGCTTGCTTCTTGACTTGACGTGACTCGTTCTGACTGACTAAACATGATTGAAAGAAATGAACGTTTCTGATATCTTGTGAAAGAGTGATGCTCAAAGTGTAATGATTGTTTCTTTAACAACACAAGATATATACAGAGATCAAACAGTAATCACTATTACTAGACTTGAAATCTGAAGATAGCTGAGACAATAATATGTATTGACTACTTACATGAGTTGAGCACGAAGCTTCTATCTAAGAAAACGATCATCGTTATATAAACATAGAAGATTCGTGCGATCGTCTGAATTGCTGAGTGATCTCGTCGATTCAGACTCTGAATCATGAGAGTCGCTTCATGATTCTAATGATCTCATATAACGAATCATTAGCACGTGATCATGATCTTTACTAGCTCAGAATTCATCATGCTACGAACTACGCTCTATTCTGTCGTAGTTTCTATCTCAACTCAAGTCGTGTTTTAACAACTCACTAGTCAACTTGCTCATTAAAGAGATTGACTTTGAGCTCGTCATTGTAGCAGACTCACTAGTTGCATGCGAACGAGTAGACAGATTGATTCACTGATAGATAGAGTGATGTGAGTAAATGAGTCATTGCATTGACAAAAGATATCATTGTAGCAGACTCACTATTTGCACATGATCGAGTTGATGAATCAATTCATTGATAGATAGAGCGATGAAAATGAGTAAATCATTGCTTTGATGATGTCATTGAAGCAGACTCACTGAGAAATTTGCTCATCAAGATAAAGACTTCACGCAGTTCTAAACTGATCTCTTTGATTGCTCTTTGAAATAGAGACTTCACGCAGTCATAGACTGATCTTGTTTGATTATTCAATAAATTTGAAGAATTTCTTGCAAATCTGAATGAATGATTAATTCGCTGATTTTTGATCTAGTTGAATGATTTCAATCATTTGTTTATACTCGCTGATCAGCGCATGAGTTCAAATCTTTTGTTTATTCTCACTGAGTCAGCTCATGAGAAAGAAGAATGAGTGTCTGCATGATTGCAAGTCGACTAAATCAAAGTCAATAGTCATGTGAATCGAGCAGAGCAAGTCAATGCAGATTATTTCACTTTGTCTGTAACGAAGAAGCATTTATATAATGTTAGAAATCAGCATAGAACAAGTCATATGAGTGTAAGATAATGAGTATATAAATGCTAAGAAAGAAAAGTATCTAGAAGAAAAGAATCAACTATCTATATGACTCAGAAGAACATAAGCTAATTCTGAATAAAGTTGACTTTGAAACAACTTGATAGTCTAGTGATGAGTGATCGACGATAGTCAGAAACATAGTCAGAAACATAGTCATCAACATAGTCATCAACATAGCTATTAACATAAATGCGTAGCTAGAATCATAACAGCTTCAATTGAAGCATTAATAAATAGAAGTGAAACTTTTTTATTGACAATGCTTCTGAGCAGACAAGTTGTTTAAGACTCAACTGACTTAACATTGTGTATCATGATAAGAGAAGATAGAAGTTGTTGAAATAAGAGTAAATGAAGAATTGATGTTTTGAATTGATGTTTTTTGATGAGTGAAAATTCAAAAAATTTCTTGTAAATTTCAGATAATAATTAAGTGCTTTATTTGAAGAATCTTTTGCAAATAGAATAATGAAAATGAGTGTAAAATCGAAGAATTTCTTGCAATTTAAAATGATGATGCAAATTTGAAGAATCTCTTGCAAATTTTTCTTACTGAATAGTGTCAGAATCGTGTCTAGATGATACAATCAATGAAGATCAGAATTGATAGTGCTTGATCTTTAGAAATAGCTATAACTGAATATTAAGAATACAAAAAAAGATTGATACAAAAGCTTCTATTTATGTAATGTTCAGAGATTACGCTAAACTTGAAAGAAATGTGTTTGTAACATGAAAAGAAGATGATGTAGATGTTGATGAAAGAAAAGAGTGTTGAGAAAGAAAAAGAGTGTTAAGAAAGAAAAAGAATGTTGAGAAATAAAAAGAATGTTGAGAAATAAAAAGAATGTTGAGTCATATCTGAGTCAAATCTGAGTCAGATCTAGATCAGATCTCGACTAGATCATTGACTAGCTCTAATCAATCTTGATATGCTTGTAACATTATCTTTCTCTTCGAAAATTCATGTTTGCATGAATGTAGTTTCTTTGCTCGCATTTGTTGATAATTATTTCAATATTTAGCGCGATTTGCTTGAATATAGCTTATGAAATTCATTCAAAACTTTCTCTGAGTCATTGAATTTTTCTTTATCAACATAGTATCATTCATCATTTCTATCTAGATCTTTTCTGTTAGAGATCAGCATAAAGCGAGTCATATGAATGTAATGTAATGAGTATATAAATGCTAAGAAAGAAAAGTATCTAGAAGAGAAGAATCAACTATCTATATGATTCAGAAGAACATAAGCTAACTCTGAATAGAGTTGACTTCGAAACAACTCGATAGTCTAGTGATGAGCGATCGACGATAGTCAGAAACATAGTCATCAACATAGTCATCAACATAGCTATCAACATAGATGCGTAGCTAGAATCGTAACAGTACTTTCTCTCTTCAACGATTCATGTTCACATGAATGTATTTTCTTAGTCTTGTGTAGAATCGAAATGTCTATTGTAGCAGACTAGCTATGTAAAGAGAAATCGACTTGCTCAGCGAAGAGATCAACTATTGACTGATGTCATTGAAGCAGACTCACTGATCGACTTGCTCATTGAAGAGATCAACTTTGAGCTCGTCATTGTAACAGACTCACTAGTTGCATATGAATGTATGATCAGATTCACTGATGAGTAGAGCGATGAGAGCGAGTAGATCATTGCATTGAGAATAGATGTCATTGAAGCAGACTCACTAGTTGCATGTGAACTGATAGACGAATCAATTCACTGATAGATAGAGCGATGTGAATAGATAGATCATTGCATTGACGAAAGATGTCATTGTAGCAGACTCACTAGTTGCACATGAATGAGTAGACGAATCGATTCACTGATGAGTAGAATGATGAGAAGATAGATCATTGCATTGACGAAAGATGTCATTGTAGCAGACTCACTAGTTGCACATGAACGAGTAAATGAATCGATTCACTGATGAGTAGAACGATGAGAAGATAAATCATTGCATTGACAGTGTCATTGTAGCAGACTCACTAGTTGCATGCAAACGAGTCGACAGATCGATTCACTGATAGATAAAGCGATGTGAGTAGATGAATCATTGCATTGACGAAAGATGTCATTGTAGCAAACTCACTATTTGCACATGATCAAGTTAACGAATCGATTCACTGATAGATAGAGTGATGAAGATGAGTAGATCATTGCTTTGATGATGTCATTGAAGCAGACTCACTGAGAAATTTGCTCATCGAGATAGAGACTTCACGCAGTTCTAGACTGATCTCTTTGATTGCTCTTTGAAATAGAGACTTCATGCAGTCATAGACTGATCTCGTTTGATTGTTCAACAAATTCGAAGAATTTCTTGCAAATCTGAATGAACGATTAATTCGCTGATCTTTGTTCTAGTTGAATGATTTCAATCATTTGTTTATACTCGCTGATCAGCGCACGAGTTTGAATCTTTTGTTTATTCTCGCTGAGTCAGCTCACGAGAAAGAAGAATGAGTGTCTGCACGATCGCGAGTCGACTAGATCAAAGTCAATAGTCGTGTGAATCAAGCAGAGCAAGTCGATGCAAATTATTTCACTTCGTCTGTAACGAAGAAGCATTTATATAATGTTAGAAATCAGCATAGAGCGAGTCATATGAGTGTAATGTAACGAGTATATAAATGCTAAGAAAGAAAAGTATCTAGAAGAAAAGAATTGACTATCTATATGACTCAGAAGAACATAAGCTAACTCTGAATAGAATTGACTTTGAAACAACTCGATAGTCTAGTGACGAGCGATCAACGATAGTCAGAAACATAGTCATCAACATAGTCATCAACATAGCTATCAACATAAATGCATAGCTAGAATCGTAACATCTTTTACATAGTTTGAAGCATCGATCTTCAGAATAGCTTGTCATTTGAGATCAAAGTGACGAAGTACTGAGACTGAGCTGACTTGTTTTTTTAGATTGTCAAAAGCTTGAACACAGATCTCGTTTCAAACAAAAGACGTGTACTTTCTAGTCAGCTGAGTGAATGATTTGACTAGCTTCGAGAAGTTCTTAATGAAACGACGATAGAAGTTAACAAATCTCACGAAGCTCTGAATTTCTTTTAGATTGATTGAAGTGATTCAGCTGACTATGACTGTCATCTTGCTGAGATTCATACGAAGATCTAGTTCAAATACGATGACTTCTAGAAAGACAGTCTCTTCTACATCAAATTTGCACTTTCGAATATTCATCTGCAGTTCAGCTTCGCGTAATTGTTTCAATACTAGTTTGACGTGATCTCTATGTTTCTTTCTCATTTTGCTATAGATGAGAATGTCATCTAGATAGACTTGACAAAAGTCGTTCAGAAAGTTTCATAGAATGTCATTCATATATTGCTGAAAGAAGATTGATTTGTTAGTCAGTTTGAATGATAGCATCTTATATTTATATGCTTCTAAAGCAGTGATAAAAGTGATGTAATTCTCGCTATTGAGATACATTTGAAGTTTGTTGAATGCTGATATGATGTTCAATCTAGTCAGATGCTTGCAACTCACTATTTTATCAATGATCTCGTCTATCAACGATAGAGAATATCTATTTCTTTTGAAGATGATATTTAGCTTTCGATAGTTCACGCAGAATTGAAGATCTTCATTTGCTTTAAGAACGAATAGAACAGAAGAGAAATAGAGAGTCTGACTAGAAGTGATGAATTTCTTTGACAGATTCTCGTTCAGATACTTCTTTACTTTCAGAAGTTTGACAAAGAACATTCAATATGCTCGACAGCGAGAGAGCGTTGAATCACTGATGAGCTCGATTTTATGATCATAGAAGCGATGAGAAAGTAGTTTATTCAATTGAGCTCGATCAAAAACATTTAGAAAATCATGATATTCTGAAGACAGCTTGACTTTAATAGCTTTCAAATTCTGAGTAGTTTTCTTGACGAAAGAGACGTTCAGAGCGTTCAAATTGCACTGAGTGTTGTACGTAATTTTTCTATCGATATTTGTCATGAATAGAGCGAATACTTCAGTCTGATTCTTCTTTGAGCAATTCAACAATGTTTTGAACGAAGCAATGTCTATGCTTCAAATTGTGAATGACTCTTTCTGAATCATAGTTGAAACAGATTGTTTGAGCATTCTAGAAATCTTTGACTGAGAGATAGAAGTAAACGAAGTTGATCGCGATCAACTTGAATGCTTTGAATTGAGAAAGATTGAAAAAATTGAAATGAGAGTATTTAATTGATTCGAAAAAACGATGACGTCAATTCGCATATTCAGTAATATTTCATTTTTATTCATTCAAGATTTTTCTAATATGACTTCGTGATGATCGATGTCAGCTATCAACATAGAAACAGTCAATTTCTTATGACTTTCAATGATGAGATTTGATAGAATTTTATGAGTGATAGTCTTCTTAGATATTTTTTCATCATATTCTTTTATTAACTTCTCTTTTGTCAATGATATAGATTGAATTCTCAGCTCTTTACATACTCTGTCAACTAGATTGATATGTATGATCATATAGACGACTGAATTACTGTCTATCAAAGAGCAAAGACTGAATGATTCGTTCTGCAAGATGAGAAGAGCATTGACTAGAAATGACTTATCAAAGTAATTCTCTTTCGATAGAATTTCGTCTAAATTGCACAAAGATATAATCTTCACTTCAGTGATTGTTGAAGAGATGACTAGTTTTTTGACTTGAACTCTGATTCAGTATTGGGTTCGAAACGATCATAGTTCTCGTCAACTGCATTGACTTTGATAGATTGATTCAAGCATTCTCTGAAACTATGATCTGATTTGTGACATACAAAGCAGATTTTGACTAGAACGTCTGCATTCTTGACGCTAGTCAAAACTGCGCTGCGCGACTTTGATCAGTCAGACTTCGAAGTCGAAGACTGAACAGCAATAGTTGCTCTAGAAATGATGATCTTTGAATCATCATGTTTGAGTAGTTTGTTCTTGATCTCTCGAACTGCTCTATGTTCATTGTTTAAGCGAATCAGATAGTTTCAAATATCTGATAGCTTGATGAGTGACTTCATCTGAGCTGTTCAAAAGATTCAAAGACGAGAGTTTATTTTATTCTTTAAATCGATGACTAGTATGTTCTTCTGATACTTCAGATAAATGTATAGTCGTTGAAACTGATTAAAGAAATCGCTGAATTTCTTTGATTCTTGAATCAGATTAATATATTTTCTACGATAGTTGTTTTTCTTATCAGAATCATGAAATGATTGAGCTAGTTTCTCTAGAAGTTCATTAACAGTCAGATAGAGATTATCACAGTTGAGATCACGTCTGACTTGAGTGACTTCGACGACATCATCTGCTAGTCGAGAATGAATGTAACTCAGCTTGTAGAGTTCATTTGAAAAGATGTCAACGTTAATTGCTAGCTTCTCTCGTATGTCAAGAGATCAGTTCTTTCAAGTAAAGTTCTTTTCATCAGTGAACATCAAAGAGTCAAGTATTTTGTGATATTTAAATTGTTCAAAGTAGATGACAATCGAGAGAGCAGTGATGATTACATTGACTGTGATAGCAGTGAAAGCTCGTAGTTGTGCTTTCAACTGTTGAATTTCGCTCTTGTCTCGTTGTTTCATCTCGACGAGACGATCTGTTTCTCTATTAAGAGCATAGATACGTTTCTTTCATACTTTCATATTATCATGTATGATGATTTCAGCGTTTGATTCGTTGAAAGCAATGAATGAAGAAGCGTGTTGTGAGTCGACGATAAAAGAGAGAGCTTGTGAACGTGTTTATTGCAAGAAATCAACGAAAGCTTTATCTTTATCAGATGTGTTCTTAGATGTCATAGTAAAGAAAATGAGAATTGTTTGAAAGAAGATTGAATGAATGACGATGCTCAATGATTGAAAAAGAAAGATGTATGTTTGTTCAACAAAGAAAATGTTTCTGAGAATGATTGATCTTGAAGCAATTCACGAAGATTCTTTATCATAATTCTCTTGATCGATTTGATTCTCTAGCAATTCACGAAGATTCTTTATCATAGATTTTATTAATCGATTTTGAATGAATGCATATTGAATGAGCGATAAATCTTCTAGCAATTCAATGATCTTATATTCTCATTGATTCTATGAATTCTCTGATGTTGCTCTTGTCTTTCAAGATCGAATCATCAAATAAACAAATTTCTTTAGACTCGATTCGTCTGTATGAGTTGATTGAATGAGTAATGAAATCAGTATCGTGTGATTAACGAATTCTTAATATAATGTCAGAATCGTGTCTAGATGATATAATCAATGAAGATCAGAATTGATAGTGTTTGATCTTTAAAGATAGCTATAACTGAATATTAAGAATACAAAAAAAGATTGATACAAAAGCTTCTATTTATGTAATGTTCAGAGACTGTGCTAGACTTGAAAGAAATGTGTTTGTAACACGAAAAGAAGATGATGTAGATGTTGATGAAAGAAAAGAGTGTTGAGAAAGAAAAAGAATGTTGAGTCATATCTGAGTCAAATCTGAGTCAGATCTAGATCAGATCTTGACTAGATCGTTAACTAGTTCTAATCAGTCTTGATATGCTCGTAACAATTTCAGAGACTTAGTGCGAAACTAGAGTACAATAACGAAACTCTACTAGATGATCTTCAGCATAAGATTAGCTCAGATCTTCAATGAGTCATGATCAATGAATGAATTATGAATTTGAATGAATTCGTTGACATCTGCATGCAAGTCGACGTTCAATTGACAAAATTGAATGCTCAATCAGTCTTCAAGACATCAACGATTCAAGTCACTCGCTCTATCGCTAGCATCTTGATGACGATCACTACTGCAATCTCAGCTTCAATCTCTGCATGAAAGAAACTCAGAATATCGAACGTTGATTCTGCTAGAAAGAAGTTGTTTAAAAAAGAACTCTGCTTCAAATGCAAGAAGTCAGAACATAAAGCATGTGATTGTCTTAAGTCAGCTCAGATGCATGAAATTGCAACGAATTCAAAAAACGACTTGCTCTCGTCAAAGTAGTGACTGAGAGCGATATACTTATATTCTGCTTCATCAGCATGTTTGACAACTCATTTGATTTCAAGTCGTTCACTGTTGACGTCATCTTGAGTAGTCTAGAAAAGATATTCAGATTCTTTGCTCTGATAAATACTGAAGTCACTGACATGACTTTCATTGATAAATTTTTGATGTCAAAGTTATGTGAACGCTTTGATATTCAGTCAATATCGCTGTCAAAATCAAAGTTGATTCAATTATATGATGAAATCTTTAATCGAAAGTTGATTACACACGCTCTGTATACATTGATCATAATACAAGAACACAAGAATGAAATGATGTCTTTATTAATAACTTGTCTAGATCAACACAAGATAATCATTGAGAATTTCTGATTGAAAAGAAATCAAATGTTGATAGATTCTGCAAATGATCGATTAATATCATTGTTGAAGATTCAAACATTGAAATCTGTTGTTTCAAAAGCAAGCAGTCAATCAGCATTTCACAGATCTGAATCAAACAAGATCTGCAAAATGAAATGAAAGAACTTGAACTCAATTGTTACATCAACGATCATCTTGAAGAGATTCATGAATCAGAAATCAGTGAATAGATTCATTAAATCTGCTCTCATAGCAAAGCAAAGCACTCAAGTTGACTTTGATCAACTTCGCTCATTTCAGTCAACTGAGACAAAGAGACTCATCAATATTGTCATGATCAAAGTCGTTGTGTATCAAACTCTAGTCAAGAATAAGAAGATCAAGATTTTCTTCTTAATCATTAGTGAAATCAACAAAGCGCTTAGCTCAGTCGAAGATTTCGCGAAACTGAATGAAATGATCTCTGTCATGTCATTAAATGAATTGAAGAAGAAGCTTTTAATAGTTTATCACGACTTTCTGAATGTTTTTGATAGAGAAAAGATAACGCAGTTGTCTTCACATCAATCATATGATCATAAGATTGAATTAGAAGATGAGAGTCAATCTTCTAGAAGTCAATTGTATTTCATGTCAAGTCACAAGTTGCAGAAGATCAAGAAGTATCTAGAAGAGAACTTGAAGAAGAAGTTCATTACTTTCAGCAAAGCTTTCTTTGCTTCGTCAATACTATTTGTCAAAAAGAAAGATGATAGTCTTTGCTTTTGTGTAAATTATCGAAAACTGAATGCTCTGATCAAAAGAGATCGTTATTCAATACTCTTGATAAACAAAGTACTAGTTTGAATTCAAGACAGTAAGTATCTGACTTGACTCAACATTATCATCACGTTCAATAAACTGCGCATGAGTTCAAAAATAAAGAATTTGACTACTTTTATTACTTTCTTCAATGTTTACAAGTATAGAGTAATGCTCTTTGAATTAATCAATGAACTTGTATTTTTTCAGCACTATATCAACAATGTGTTGTTTGACTGTCTGCATAAGTTCTGTCAGACATACTTGAATGATATTCTCATTTATAGTAAGATCTTGAAAGAACATAGAACTCATGTGAAAGAAGTGCTAAATAAGCTTTGCAAAGTTGACTTGCAGATAAACATTGACAAGTGCAAATTCAAAGTTCAGAAAATCTCGTTTCTTGAACTACTGATATTCATCAATGATCTGTGAATGAATTCTAGAAAAGTAGATGTGATTTGAAGCTGAGAAGTGTCTCGATTGTTGACTCATGTGCAGATCTTCATTGACTTCTGCAACTTCTATCAATGATTCATAAAGAACTTCTCAAAGATCATTCAACTCATGATAAAGCTGATTCAAAAAAATCATCTTTTTGAATGAACAGAGATCTGTCAGATGATCTTTGAAGAACTAAAGCAACAGATGATGACAGCTTTCATTCTGAAGCATTTCAACTCAATCAGAGAAGCTATTCTGAAAACGAACTTCTTGAACTACGTGAACGACGAAGTATTGTTTCAATATGACGATGAAGACACTCTACATTCAATGATCTTTTACAGCAAGAACATGATTCTTGCAGAATGCAACTACGAAATCTATGACAAGAAACTGCTGATCATTATTCACTGCTTGAAGCATTGATGCTCTGAATTGAAATGTACAGATATTTTGATCAAGATTTTCATCAATCATCTGAATTTGAAGTACTTCATGATGATCAAAGAACTGATCAGACGACAGACTAAATGAGCTGAGAAGTTATCTGAATATAACTTCAAGATCATATATCAGTTGAAAAAACAGAATCTGAAAGTCGACGTGCTGATCAGAATGTCAGATGTCAAGTCAGTTGAAGCAAATAATGATCGAAAGCTATATCAGCATCAGATGCTATTGTCAGAAGACAGATTTGAACTGCAGTCAATAGAAGTTGATCAAGAAGATGATCAGAAAGCTGAGTAAGATCTGATTCAGATCTTGCTCAGATCTGACTCAGAATCTGACTCAGATTCAAAACATGAATCAAACGTTAATGAAAATTCAATTAAAGAGATGATTTCTATTCAGAATCAAATTATAGTCGAAAATTGAACGAATCAACTGTGCTTCAATATTCAAATAATCATGAAACAGAACAGAAGAACTTGTCAAGATATTGATCTAGACAATTGCAAAGTACTTGATGAAGTACTCTGAAAAGATGATAGACTATGAGTTTCTCAGTCAATGATCATTCAATTGATAAGAAAAGCACATGATCTTTTGATCAATGATCATTCTGACATGAATTGAACGTTGAACTTGCTGAAATGATCATATTGCTGATCAAAGATGAGAACAACAATCAAGCATTACATTCAAAACTGTTACGTTTGTTGTAGATCAAAAGCATCGAGAGATCGAATCAATGAACTGCTGAAGTCATTGCTCATATCAGAGCAGCAATGACAGAACATATCATTAAACTTCATTATTGATCTATCAGAAAGTAATGAAAACAACGCGATTCTGACAGTCATAGATCGATTGTCTAAGAAACGACATTATATATCGTGTTCGATCGTGATTCACAATTCATATTGATTGTCTGAAAGTCTTTATGTCTGAGACTCAACATCAAGATAAAACTATTCACAAACTATCATTTGCAAATCAATGATCAAACAGAAAGAGTGAATCAGAATGTGAAATGATATCTACAAAGCTATTGCTTATATATGCAAGATGATTGATTCATCTGATTATTCATGATTGAATTCATCAATAACAATGCTATTTCATTATCAATTGAACAGTCAATGTTCTTTCTTAATAAGAGCTTTCATTCTCATATGAGCTTCGATTTGAACTCAATTGAATATGAGATCATTCAAGCTAGAATTGAAGCAGACAAAGCAAAGAATATATTTGAACACATGAAATGATCATTAGCATTGATCAAACAAGTCTTGACAAGAGTCAGAGTCACAATGAAGAAACAGATTGATAAACATCAAAAGAAAATGATTTACAAGATAAATGACATGATGTTTCTGAATTCTAGAAACATAATGATCTTATGATCATCAAAGAAGCTAGACGATAAAATGCTAGAACTCTTCAAGATTCTGATCAAGATTGAACATGCATATTGATTGAAACTATCATCGACTATGAAGATACATTCAAAGTTTGCATCAAATCTGCTGCAACTAGATTCAAAAAACTCTCTGAATGAACAATGAAATGAATCGTCTGACTCTATAGTGATCGATGACGAAGATGAATGAAAGATGAAAAACATACTGAACTTCAAACATTATGAACGAGATAAACGACTACAATATCGTGTCAATTGAAAAGAATACGACGTTGATCTGCATTGATACAACGTCGATGAAAGTGAATTCAAAGAATGCTTGAAGATTGTAAATGACTTTCATGAATGATATTTGAACAAGTCAAGATAGAAATCAACTTAAGAAAGATTGATCAAACTGCAGCAATGAGAATATTGCTAAATGAAGAGAAGAAAGTAATGTTGCAATCATGCACTTTGAGTTAGTCTAACATAGATTATGTCAGACTATCATAGACTAGTATAAAGCTGATGTTGACACGCTAGCGATTTAGCGTGTCTTCGTGAGTAAAACTCATGATGTGTTGCATCTTCTTCTTTCTTCAGCTTTGAACTTCTAGTTAGAATACACTCATATGATTCGTTCTATGCAGACTCATAACAAAACTGAGATCATCAATGTTGAGAAGATCAAGCTTGACTCTGATGTTGAAGAGAGAGCACAGTCTACAATTGAAGAATTCACTCATAAGTATTTCTGTGAAATGCTGAACTTGCTGACACTCATTCGAAAAAATCGAATCATCAATGACTCAGTGAGTATAAAGTCAAAGGTACAAATCATTGCAATCTGCGATGAGTTTTTTCATGAGAAGTGTATGAAGACGAAACTGAATCTCAAGATGTTTGATATACTGAGATCGAGCGATCAGTCAAGTTCATTCTGATCTCAAAACATTTCTTACATTGTGAATGTCTCTCTTGTTGCTCTCACTGAAAACTCGATCAGTCTTATCAAGAATGTGCATTCGTAAAACTCGTCAGTAATTTTTCAAACTTGAGACTGCTTTTATTCTCTTGTAATTATTCATGATTCATAGCAAGAAGACTTTGAAATTCGACGACTCTGCTTCTTTCAAAAAGATGTTCAAGCACTTCTTGAGTTCATAACAATGTCTAGAGTCTTCATTAGTATTCGACAGTCATGACATGTAGAAGATCAAGAATATTCTATCTTTTGATCTTTACTATCACAGATGTCAGATTCTTCTTCGTGTTGTCAACAGATCTTGAAGAAGTTCATTTCTGCTCTGCGAGTTCTCTGCGCTGTTGAATGTAAAAGCTGAGGAACAATCTGACAGTTTTTCATCATGTTTGCATAATGAATGACTGCTATTGCGAAGAACAGACAGAGCATGATAAAGTAGCTGTGAACTCTGATGACAATTTTGCGATCATAGAAAAGAACGATAGCGAACGAGATGTGTTGTACAGACAAGAACGAAAAGCGAAAAGGGATTGCGTGACGCTGCGATTGAGGGTAGAGGATGGAGAGATTCGAAGGAGGAGAATAGATACAGCGTAGTGAGAGGTGCCATGTCCTGTACTTATGTTCACTGTTCCAAGATCCGGTCGACGGTAAATTGGGAAGGATATCTTTGTGGTTGTAAGCCAGAAATGGAGTGCAATTCACGAGGGAGCGCAACCCTTGCGAGGGCAGAGGGCATCTGAGACTAGCAGATCCTTGTTTCTCAATCGAGTTCGGCTCAATAATTTTGCCGGTACGAGTCTTTTGCCCGCGATGTTCTGGCACCGTAAAGCGGCTTCAAAGCCCCCCGAATTGGGACGTCCAAACACCTGAAAGTAGATACTGAGTGTTATTTTCTCGTTGTTATTTTCTCGTTGTTTCTTCATCTTCCACAAATCCCCCAATGCATAAATACCGTCGCTGCTCCTCCCTTCTACTGTCTTCGACCCCCGATCGCCGATTGCCTCGCCTCTACAATACATCGGGCTGATTTCGGCCCTACAAGCGCTGCTCCTATTCGCCGAATTATGTTTCCATGTCTCAGCTCGAACGAAGGTCAATCCAATTTGGGCTATACTGCAAGCCTAGATGCACGCTTCTACGCTCTTTCCTACGCCGACAGCCGTTCAACTACCGGCTGTCCCAAGCAATCCTTCATGGCATTAGCCCAGGCGAAGCTCTTGGTAAATCCTTGAGCGGTAGATTGCAGGACAAAGAAACGGCGGTCACATTCACAGGTCCTGTTGCCTAGCAGGACGGCTCTCCCTGAACTCATGGCAGGATCTCGGTTGGAAGGAACGTTGGCCCCCGCACGATCAATGGCAGCTTGTCCGTGTCTGCCTCGGCTGCGGCAGGATCTTAGATTAGGATCGATCAAGTGTAAACAGCTGACGTGGAGCTTTTTGGAGCCGCAGTTTTGCCTACCAAGTTGTTTGGTGATATTCGTAGGGGCTTAGCGGCGAGAAAGACCATGGGTTTCCTTCCAAAAGCAGGTTAGGGCAAGCCTGACGTGATGACACCGGCTTGCGGCAGACTCGGTCTCGAAAGGAATTGATCACTCATAATTCGACGTTCATTGAACGTTCAATACCAACAGAGTGGGGATCGCTAGTCCGTGTCTCAGAGTAATACACCTGATGCGACTACTGCACTATATAATACCATCATTTCCCATCCTGTTTTCTCTCAGTCTCATTTCCTACACCCTTCCTTTGAGTCTAACCCATGGCCTTTATTAATAGGGACTCCGTTCATTCCTGGAACCCGCCAGATAAGGCGACTGTTCCTGCTGGAAAAGCTACGTCTACGGTTCCCACAAACAATTTCAGTCCGAATATTGACAACGATCTGACCGTCTTGCCCGTCGCGCTACCTTCAGGTCCAATTTTTGCTTGGTCACTAGTAATTAAAAATGACAAGCACTGAAAGTACATCTCTCGCTTTGTGATTTTCCTCATTATATTTACCTTTCTCAGATTTCTTCAACGATTTCATTGACATCAGCGATGCAATCGTAAATGAAGATGAGGACTTCTCACTCAAACGCTCGAATGATACATGGTAACAGTTCGTTTCTACCGCAGGTCTAGAAAACATATAAGATTTTATTTCCCGTGCAAGATATTCGAGTACTGATCTAAATTGACTACTAGATCTTTTCAAGAAAAGACGGAAGCCTCGTCTTCTACGACTACCTCTTTCTGCGTTATCGCCTTCTTCTTCTATTTCGCCAGATCTGATTTCTCTGTCCCTGTTCTTTCTTCTAACAGTCGCATCGAAAACGATATATCTACATTCATCACGCGTACAGTTCAGATCAGTATCGAGCAGTTCGCTACACAGAACGCGAAAGAGAAACAAAGGATAGATATCGATCACAAAGTCGACGACAACACAAGAGTAGAAGAATATCAGCGATAGTATTAAAAGTGTTTCATCGATCTAGCGCAAACGTCAGCGTATTGACGAGAAGCTTCGTAAAGAGTGCCGTTCCCAACTGTCGGCTCAAAAGACATCGTTTTACATCGTCGCTACTTTCGCTCGAGGACGACACCGCTTACGTTCAGGCATCAGCTGCGCGCTCTACACTCTAACTCGTCGATCATCTCGATTGATCACTGTTTATCGAAAGCAGAATTGGAAAGGAGAAATTACTGAGAAATGACATATAAGAAAAGATCGTGAAAGATCTCGTAAGAAATACCTCATTCAATAGCAGCCTTCATAGATAGACAGTACTCGTCTCACGAAGTCAACATTACTTCAGAATTGAAGGAAGAAGAGAATATTGAGTTGAGCTTCAAGATCATCAAGTTTTGAGTCAACGTCAGTCGCTTTCTTAGAGTAGCAGCAGTTTTCTTTGAATACTCTTTTCGTTTGATACGACTCTAGATAGAAGCAAATACTCTGTAGTTGAGCAAAGAACTAGACTCGTTCAAAGATGATAAAATTACTCTAGTGTCTTCGCTTTCTGCGAAGAACTGCGCTTGTTTCATCGAATCTATTACAAGGCACGTCTTCGTCAATCGAAATATTCACTGTCAAGAGATGACATAGCGAGTATGAGTTCAGAAGATCAATGTCTAACGTCGAGTGCTTCTGTTCTGAACGAGTGAGCGTAAACGACGATGAAGATCTTGAATTTGAATTCGCTATCGATGAGGTTGCAGTCAGTACACTTCTGCATGAACAGTCGTAGCCTAAGCAAAATCTATAGCAATGGAGAATTTACAAGTGCATACAGTCATGATTTGCACTAATGAAGATCAATCAGCTGATCTTAAGAAAAATCAGAGTAATTCTCTCTAATTACGATCATATTCGGGAATTGCACTGTAGCAGATGAGACGACATGCTTCAATTGATCTTTATGCACGTAGAGCTGTCTTTAACGCGACACATTCTCGCCTTGATTCATTTCGAGATGAATCTCACTGGTGCTTTATATGATGCACAGCGTTTTATTGCCAATATACAGCCTGTTTCTGCATTTTCCACAATTCAACACTAAAAATAAGAAATCGAATCAAGTCTTTTCAGCTATATCGATCTCTGATCAAGTGAAGTCTCTGTTCAAAGTGAGAAATACATTTGCTTTTGAAGCGTGAACTCTTTCTTCTAACTTTCGTCGTCTCAGATCTAGTTCATATGATGACAGAAGTCGATTCAGGCTTCTTCTCGATTCATACAAACGTTGTTCAGCGACAATGGCTGCATCTCTAGAACTATCTCTTGAGATCCGTCTCCGGATCTACGAAGGACGTTTGGATAGAGACAAGTCAGCCTATAAGACCGCTTTGACGGTGAGTTCCATTCTACCATAGTGTACTTTACGTTTACAGCTCCTCGACGAGGTTATATCGACCATTCCGAATGTACGATGCCTTAAAAGTTTTTTGAGTGTCGACAATTTGTCGACAACTAGATACCCGTAAAAGGGCCGCTGGAAGTTTATAAGAACAACTTGAACCATTATCCCATGACGCGATACGCAAACGGATTTCGCGGTTACGGAAAAGCGTATATCCCTATTTCTAGGCCTTGGGTGCACCATGCTCTACCATTTGAGGGCTCTTTTCAATTGGACTGTTGAAGGGCATACTGTAGTAGATCTTGTCACCTTCGCAAAATTTTCGTCTCTTTGCTCACTTTGATATGTTTCTGGTTATGTTATTACCGAGAAAGTTAAGAGTCAGAACAAAGAATAAAATATCACTGTGTTCATCTCGCCAGCCAAATTCATTATAAAGGATGACTAGAATTATATTCTTGGGAACTCGAACAGATACCCAGAATTTCATACGGATGTCCTGTTCTTTTCTTTTTCTACCTCTTCTACAATGATCGCCCTTACGCTGTCCAAACCGCCGCTTTTTTGTATACATCTGAGTCTCCTCGGAAGATCCTCCATTCCAACAAATTGAGAGGGCAGGATATCGTTGAATTGAAATTCTTTCTCCTCTACAAGTGCCAGCTTCACGGCATGACTGAATTTGGCCGGGTGTGCTGTTGACAGGGCCACAATATGTATGCCCGTCGCCGCCTTTGCTGATCGTAAAGCCGCAGTCATTCCAATAGCAGAATGCGGATCCAAGATGTAGCCTTTCGAGCCCGGAGTGTTGAACCATCCGTAGATATCGTGAATAGTGGCTACCGTTTCAGCATCCGAAACCCGCTCTGATGTAAAATCCGCATTTGCCGCATCCAGCACTTTTCTCTCCACGCCAAACTCTCCTTTTGTCCTTAAGTCTATCTGCCACTCCTTAACCTTCATACCCGCCGCTTGTCTGGCTTCCCGTATATCTCCCTTAGTAGAGCCGTAGACATCGTACGCGATGAACCACAAAAGCCGCTCGAAATTACTACTTACCAGAATGTCCATCGCTGGGGACAACGTCTCCTTCACGCCCTCAGCCTCGGGTTTGAACCCTCTCCTACTTGAATCCCCTCTGCAGCAGTGCTTCTTGTAAACTCCAGTCTGCCAGAAGCGGTGAAGAATATCGTTCTCGTTTGTGGCAATGATAGATTTCGATATAGGGAGACCCATTCGCTTCGCAAAGTATCCAGCCAAAACATTCCCGAAGTTTCCTGTGGGGGTGACAAACCGGATATGATCGGTCGAGGGAATGAATGTACCGGAACGAATTAGCGAAAAGTAGGATGCGAAGTAATATGTTATTTGGGCCAGAATTCTCGCCCAATTGATCGAATTCACTGCAGCGAGTCTTTGGGTTTGATTTATCATGGGGTCGGCGAAGAGCGCTTTTACGAGATCCTGTTATATCTCCTTAGTGAATTGTATTATGATGGATAGAGAAGAGCGGCGTACCTGACAATCGTCAAACGTCCCGTCGACGCTTAAACAGTGTACTACAGACGGTATTCTTAGCTAAGCTCAATGTTGGGATTCACGAAGCGGCTACGAGTGCAACCAAAGGTATAGCTTAATGTCAGGACATCGAAGACACACCATTCTCATCTGTGACCGTAGTCATCTGCGCCTCCTGTAGCGAGCTTACTTTCCCAGTCGGATACATAATGAACATCGAGACGTCTTTCTTGCTTCGCAAACCGTATATCGCAGCTGATCCAGTATCTCCACTTGTGGCTCCGATAACCGTTAAGTGCTCACGATCTCCCCTCGTCTTACCTACATTCCTTCTAACAAGAAAGAACTCGAACATGTTCCCTAAGAACTGCAACGCCACATCCTTGAACGCAAAAGTCGGCCCATGAAATAGCTCTAGCAAATGAATTTTTCTATCGCTATCCAGCGTTATCGTAGGTGTAACGCTCGGTACCCTGAAATTCGAATACGATTTATGTACAATGTTCTTGAGGGCGGCTGACGGGACTTCGGCTGTCGAAATGTATAAGCTGAAGATTTGAAAGGCGAGCTCTTCAAATGATAGATTAAGCCAGTCATTCTGCCAATTCAGTGGTAAAGAGGGAATAGCCTCTGGTATAAATAATCCGTTGTCGCGCGCAAGGCCTTTAAGAAGAACTTCCTCGAAGGAGAGCTATGCAATTTTAGCATTTGCAAAGTAACTAGAAGTTTGACGTACACCATAGGAACCTCCACGCGTGCTAAGATACTTTTGTGACGCAGTATGTGAAGCCATTGGAGTTGTAGGCTGAAAGATGTATCATTTAGCCCACAATTTAACATAGCGGCCTACTATGTGTGATTGCCGCCTTCCGCGCTTGCGTAATCGGCTACATAAACGCGCTGAGAGGTCCCCAGAACCAGTACCCCATGTTCAAGCAAAGCAACAATTGAACCCAAATCTCCTCAGATTCGCAACCCAGCATGGCCATTCGCAAAGTAACTCGAAGGGCCCATGCACAGCGACCAGTGAAATGTAAGTATCCCGGCTGTGGAAAGAGCCTATCCTCCAAGAGGACTGCGACGGCACATTACAAGATGATACATTTAGGTGAGCGCAGCCCAAGTCAACAGCCAGTGTATTGTGATCAATTCACTTAAGTTAATTGTATAATGATTAAAATTAATTATAAATTGTTGAGATCTTAGATTCATTGAATCTGTTTTACAATTCAATGAATTAAGTCATTAATTTAATCATCATCATCTTAATTTAACTTCAGTAATTCTGTTTTAATCATTTCAGTCATATGCATGAACTTTTGCAATCTTAAGTCAATAAAACTATTGTTTAGTCTTGATTCTGCTTGATTCATGTATATAAAAGTCAAGTTTTCATTCTTTTTTTTCACTCTTTGTCTTTCATCTTGTACATTATCTGATGTATTGTTTTGTATCTAGATTCTATCAAGTCACTTAAGTTGATCGTGATTATCTTGAGTAGTAATAATAATATCATTCTTTTATATTGATAGTTTCTAGCCTAGTTTTTAACAATGACTGTTGCTTTAAATATGCAATAAAAGAGTCTTCAATGACTGAAAAAATCTTTCAAGAAATGCTCTTGAGTTGAAACTGAGACTTAATGCATGAGAAATGATATATAAATAAATTCTCTTGTATATTATAAACGGTATCAAAATGACAGTGAACCTCTTCAATGATAGTCAGAGAGCGTCAGTGTAGTAGTAGAAGATGTACTATTTTGAAGCGAATAGCTATTTGACAGGTCAGTAAGTGCTTTTGAATAGCTTCATTTTTACTTGCTGTTTGAACACGAAAATAGGCTTCAAAGGTTTCGAGATATCAAGAATGTCTGAATTCAATAGTAAATTGAGGGGGGGCGCGATGCCAAGGATTCGATACCTTTCTGCACACGCTAATAAGCGAAGAATTTTTTCCGACCAACTTTTCCAAACCCCCGCGAGCTAAAACCCGATGATATTCCCAACTCACAATTTCATCAAGAGTCCCTTTATGTTTCCCATTTCGTCTGCCATGCAACAAGGACTACTTGGCGGATCGCTAATAAGTTTCCCAACCCGGCATGCACAGGCAGTGTTTCTGCCCTTTCAAACACTCGGCTTGCAAAAAGAACAGCAAGTAAAATATAGGTTATCGATCAAACAAAATTAGGATGACCCTTCTATGAACGGTCTTCGCAACGTCTAGAAGCAACAGCTTCTGATCCTGAAATCTGAGAGCCTAGGTGAAGTATCAAACCGTGCAGCATCTTCGAGGCAGTATGCTGCGATCAGGTTACAGACAAGTTGTACCACAAAAGACTGTGAGACCTCTTCGGAGAACCAGCAGTAATAAGGAGGTCCCTCAGCGCCATCGCATGGGATTACCACGCCTATCAATCGTTTGCAGTAAGCTCCTTCGATTTCTACACTATAATCGATTCCATGTTGCCGATTCTAGAGGGAATAATATTGGAATCATCGATAGAAATACTAATAGCAGGAGAAACAAAATGCCTGTGATCTATGATCGACTTACTTTCAGGCTTTCACTCGTCGAAGGCCGATTTCGACCGCAGGGTTTTTGGTGGTCGATGTCCTCGATTTGTCAAAGACCACATAGTCACCTTATTTGCTATGTCCATGGTCTCTGCAGACCTAAACCTCTGATAAGTTTTTCAAGATCTTCAACAGTATTCTCGGTATTGGATTCCGCCCGGGACAGCACAAGCCTCATCTTGGGGATCCTCGCCTTCGAATGGGAGCGGTTTACTACAGGGTTCTTGTTCTTGTAGTCAACGCAAGTGAAGCTGATGAGTCTTGGGATGACATGCTGTGTTAACACATTGCCCAGCTCAATGTCGCTAGCGACAGATATGTACGCTGCATTTAAATACTTCATCTTTGCAAGCTGACGAACAACAAGACCTGGCATTGCACGTCTCTGTGTATGTCGCCGAGCAACATTCAGTTGCGCTTGCCTGCTCTTTAAGTTCCCCGGGGTAGCGATCACGGCGTCTTGGGCACATGGGCGATTCTGGTAGGCTCAGGCTCATTTCTAGCATAAGAATTTCACACATGTACCTCGTGCGCTCTGAGTCTTAAAGGTAACTAACAAGGACAATTTGCCACGAAGATTGGGAGACATACGAACTACCGCAGCACTCAAATCTCCTAGAAGCCTTGGACGGATGTCCCACTTCGTTGGAAGAACATAACCCATATTGAACCATCTAATTGCTCTCATACCGGGGGTTTACCACTCGCATGCCTAGGCCAATCTATCCAAGCAGTGTCTCTTCGTGGTGATTGATGACCCGACATGCTGGACCGTACTTTTCAAGAGGGTCAAGAGAAGTGGAGGGTTAAGATGAAAGGTAGAATGTCGAGTAATCTCGTAGTGCAAGTTATTCTTGGTCAGTTCATGTGAGCTAATCCCAAGTAGAGAAAATGCTACATCAATCGATAAGTAAGGTAGCTTTCAGATTTTTCTTTTGCTACTAATCAGAACATCTCACCCCTAATTCACGGGTGAAACATGCACTAGTAGTACTATATTCTTCCATGAGTCACATACTAAAGCTAGCTCAGCGTCCCAAAACAGGCGCTTCATTAGAACCGCGTAAGTTTTAAAAGAGACGGGTGTAAAGATAGTCCAAGATTCTCTCGGCTTAGGATATTGTAGTTGCTTAGAATCGGGTCATACAGCTTGTGCAGAGACAACCACGATAGACCAAGTGATATTGCCTTAATCAGACAGCATAAGTTGTGCAGGCAAATAGATATAGGACGAGCTCTTGTTCCAGTAATCGCTCTCTTTTTCTGGTAGTGACAAGTCGTCATCAGCGGCAGGCGGACTGATGTTATGTGTTGCTGCATAGGAGGTGTCCCGAGATGATGTCGACCCGGTTATGATGCTGTAACTAGTGTGTAGGGGATAGTTAGGCTGGATCATCCTATGACAGAAATAGTACCGTACTTTTTTTCCAGCTGTAGCTCAGCCAAGAGGTGGAGTTGTACTCATGCGTTGTTCAGACACAACCGGGATATTATATTGCGGCGCCCGTCTCTTGTCTAACAAAGAGAAGGGACTGAACTGTGGGTGATGGGTAAAATAAGCGATTGATTTCGGAGAGAGTAGCCGGTACATAGGAGATATGGTAGGCGGCGGGTATATCGGGCGGATGAGGGGAGTGAACGATGAGCTCGTGTACTATAGATTTAGTCATGGGATCAAGAACCGATATTGGAGAGATAAAGAGACATTGTCGATGTTGACAATCTTATAGCAGATTTCGTCAGGGAAATGAACCGCAAAACAATCTGGGGAAACCTTGAAATCCGGGAAAAGCAATAGCGCATAAGCGGCTAAGGAACCGAGATATGAGGTGTTTCGGGGGAAACCCCCTACAGCCGTTGAGCGCTTATAGCTTGTATAGTCCTGCCGACACGAGAGGATGTACGGACTCGACGCCAACTTTTTCGATTGGCCATGCTAATTATAGGTCTAACGTGGGATGGTCCGAAAGATTATCCTCGTCCAGTACCAGTGAGATGGGGATTTCAAACACACATATTTATATGTCTTGCACGTCTCGCTCCGAAGTCTGTCACTCAGGATATGACTAGGCGCTATCAATCATGGGTCTTCATCCTGCGTCTTCTTCATCCTTTCGTTCTGTCATAGCGCGGACATTCGTAGTTCTTTGGCTCCTCATCTCTCGAGTATCTAGCGCGGTGATTATGGGAGACGTCAATACCACGGGCGGTTTGCCAAGTCCGAATATGACACGATTGCAACACACGCTCAACGTCTCAAGTCCGACCCACAGTCCGAAGTATCATTGTACCAATAGCAGGGAATGGATAGGTCGCGATAAAGGCTATCAGATCACAGATTGCTTCAACGCAAGACACAAGTTCTGGAAAGAAATGATAGAAACTCATGAGCCAGAGCAACTCGTAGAGTATATGGGCAATGATGCCGTGCCGACAACGCGTTTTGAGAAAATTCAGACCCCTCTCAGATTCACCTCCGGTAAGTGGGTATTCACGCTAAAATTAGTCTTCTACGATCAAGGTCCGAGTGGCCTGATTATCAGAACGTGCCAATGACAGAAAATCGCAGGTTCCTGCACGGTTGCTATTGTTATGCGTGGCTTTTTCGATCCTGGAGAGCTACCAGGAGACCCCAGTCTGCACTGGCCGGACAATAACGATGTAGCGACCCGGAAGGACCCATACGACGATTTGTTGAAGATTCTCTCAAATTGTCGTTATGTAGGTGACAGTGGGTGGTACCAATTCGGTATGTTTAATTCGTTCATACCAGTTTGTCTACTTTGCTTGAGTTGTGCAATATTGAGTACACCTCCTTGCAAGCTAGACTTGAGAGCTGACGATTTCTGTCTCATCCTCGATTTCCAGGGTATGAAGGCGACATAGGCGTTTTTATCTGGAGAACCGGATCAGTAAGAGACAAGGAAGTTTCCGAGGCCATAGATTTTAATACAGCGATGAGGTAATCACTGCGGTGGGGGCTTATACTCTTGAATAACGGGCGACTGATCCGTTTATGGTAGCCATTGTAAGCCTCAGCTTAAGTCGATAGTATATGATGCGCTGCACAGGTTCCATACCGATTGCCATTTTTTTACCGTGTGCATTCAAGTCAAGTTTCTGTCTTTGTTCTTCTCTTTGATGCAGAAAAGATTTGTGCTCGCCAAGATTAGTAGCCGTATCCTGCGCTTTTGGGGAACTTCTATGCCACCTTTGGATTCAATTTACAAGCTTATGCAACAAGAAAAACTCGGCAGAAGAACGGCCTGGAACCCGTCATCTTGATCAAATTTGCCGCTCGTTCTGAGGGTCGCCACAAAGACAGATGATCTACAAATGACGTTCTTGTGCCTAGGTTTATTCATATCGTGAGACCTGCCGAGTCTTTTTGTCTTGGCTCACCGGCAGCCTCGAAAGAGCCGTTCGGAGAAATTTTCAGGGCCTGCGCGCTACTGTACACTGGTGGTACCCATGTAACGTTGTGGCCTCGCTCTTTCATAAACTTCACAGTGCTGTTGTCGTATTCCCACTCGAAGGCAACCTGATTGGGAATCAACTGGTCATGAAGCCGCGGCCTAGCTAGGGCTTCATGCGCTGTCATGTTACGATCGATAACATCCAGAGCGTTTTGAATGGTGGCCGTAATGATTCGAGAGCCCCCAGCGGCACCAAGAACCGCAAACAAAGAGTGGTTTGATGAATGCTCAACTATGAGAGGGGTTATTGATGATAGAGAGCGTTTGTTAGGCCTGATATAGTTGGCTGGAGTTGGCAAATAGCCAAAAGCATTTTTTACGTGTGGGATTGAGAAATCATTCATCTCATTGTTCATGATGATACCAGTCTCAGGCACCAGTACCCGCGAACCGAATAGCAAGTTGATTGTAGTAGTCAAAGATGTAGCTAATCCAGAGGAATCTGCTGTGACTATATGGGATGTTCCATGTGTTTCAGCGCTTTCGAAACCGTTGGGATCGTAGGCCGATACATTCTGGGTATGGTGGTCTGAGATCTTGGCTCTTATCGCCGCCGCGGACGTAGCGTCAAGCATATCCGCTTCGAATTCGTACAAACCATGCAAGAAATCTGGATCTCCAAGTTCTGTCCTCTTCCCGTACCCAAACCTCATAGCTTCATCAAGTCGGTGGGTATTAAGATTTAGCGTCTCTTGGTTCCCCAAGTCTTCGTAGCCCTCAAGTGTCTTCAGCACGTTCAAAGCCACGGCTCCACTAGCAGGGGCACCACAACCATAAATGTCAAACCCATGGTAGCTGATCCTCACGGCCGGTCGAGAGACAACGGCATAGTTCCGTAGATCTCCCGCTGTCATAGTCCCATTAGTTCCCAGCACAGCCTTTATGGTTGCTTCGGCCATCGAGCCGGTGTAGAACGCCTCTGCGCCTTCCACCGCTATTTTCTCCAACGTATCTGCGTATCTTTGGCGATAGATGGTATCTCCTAGTCCCAACCTTGTCCCATTGGGAGCAAAGTCAATTGCCCAATTATTGTCTTTGGCGAGGAAATCGAAATCCTGGGTTGCAAAGCCCATGAATCGAAGGAGATCGTAAGAGACAACAAATCCATCCCGAGCGATCTTTACCGCTGGCCTGACCACATCCGCCCAAGGAAGGACTCCGTAGTGGGTGTGAAGGTACTCAAGACCACGGACTTCTCCTGGGATTCCACTGGGCTCTCGTTAGCTAGCTTTTGTAAAGAAATATCTAGAAACACACCTAGCAAGCCCACCATATACGGAGCCCTCGACGTTGTTCTTGTACATGTCCTCGAAAGCGGCAGCAGGTGCCGTTTCTCGGAAGTCGATGGCTTCATAGGTACCGTTGGGCGATCGAACAAGGACGAATCCTCCGCCACCAATACCACTATGGTACATTCCTATGACTCCCACGCAAAAGGTTGTTCCGACTAGAGCGTCGGCGGCATTGCCCCCGGCTTCAATTAGGTTGATCCCAATTTGGCTGCATATTCTATTCTCGGAGGCGACGGCTCCCAGTCTGTCGTGGTTAGTTCTCTCAGAAGCAGAAGATCCAAGGAAAACTTGGGCCGCGAGCGTGACTGTGGCGAGTAGGGCCCACGCGCAGAATATAATCATCTCAGTCCTCGACGCACAAGAGGAAGACATGGTGCTGTAGTCGATTACTGACGTGGACGTTGCTGTGCGCTGACTATCAAGTCAAAACACGCCATACAAAGTCTACCTTCACCTATTAGAAACCACAATTGTGCCGAGTATTCGACAAAAAGGAAGCAAACCACCAAAAAGATAGCACCGAGTAGTTGTTGCTAATCTGATCTGATCTGATCTTATCTTGCATCTTATCAGGTAGATCTTTAGATTCGATTATTTTGCCCCTTCCATTAGCGCGGTTTTGCAGTTGAACAACAAACCGCTCCCTCAGGGCCTCTGGCGTCCAATTGAATTACTATAGTCAGATCATCGGCGAACATGCAACAATACCATGCTCTAACCTATGTCTCGATAATCTTTGGAACTTTCCTCGGGGCTGCTGTAGCCCATGAGCGCCAGCTACTCCCAAAACCACACCAGCTATGGATACGGCAAGCCGATACTTCCATTTGCCTCAATGATACTGGGGACTGTGCTCAGTCGAATACAATTGGCGATCAATGCCTATCAATAATCGGCATGGACCAAGCAAGCTTAGAAGCAAATGATACGCCTCAGAACGCACAGAAAGTCAGAGACTGCGTTTGCAATGGGGACTATTGGAGCCACCTATATGCGTGCGCTACATAATCCCTTTGTCTGATAGTTGTAACCGTCGCTGATAGTCGATCATAGTTGCAACAGCTGTTTGACAGCTAACAACCTCTATCCAACCGATCTCAACCCTGATGCTACACCTTTGCCCACCCTGTCATCCTCGTACTGCACCCCGGCCGGCGGTAGATCAGCGATAGAGACTATAGATGGCTTTGTGGATCCAGTAACCCAGGAGGTGTCTGGCTATGACGTTACGGCTACTGCAACAAGCTCCACCCTGGCAATGAGCAGCCAAGCGACTACAGGAGGGGGTGCTGGTAGAATTACACCATCGCCTGACGCAACCGTAACCGATCCTGCGTCTGCGCGAGTGTCACCGTACCTCAATCATTCTGCGAATGCTACGGTTACGGAAACATCCCAATCCAGCAGCTTGGCAGCATCAACTCCAAGCGGTTCAGCTTCCTCGGCATCTACGTCAGGTTCCTCTACTAGCTCGACTTCGGCATTGCTATCATCCAACTCACCGTCATCTTTTGCGACATCAACAACTGCGACATCGGCAACGAAGAGCTCCGGGTACAGAAATACGGCTACTATCTCCCTTTCATCTCTGGTACTTCTCTTGGGGGTCTTCGTTCCCAATCTTATCTGAGGTTCCGGCGCAATGGATATACCCCTTGGCTGTTACTGTCATCGGCGCTTTTTTTCATTTCTTAGAGATAATACATCGTCCAATAACCCTTATACATTCGCTTTCCATGCTCCGTGTTAGATTCTTAGCTACGGCAAATACCCTCGAAATGGATAATAGATTTGACTCTTGAATATCTTCCGCCATGACGAGCGGCTAGATGTTCACGAGATATCCTCCAGCTTGCGTTCTTCCTTTTCCCAAACTGCCCAGTGTACTACGCATAATTCATAATGCCGTTTGTTTAGGTTCCTCAAGTAGTGGGCCAGCATCAGTATTCAACGCGTCGTTGGTCCAACCGACCTTCCATAACCAAACCCAGCCACCGTAGCCCCTCGATCCCCAAGTACCGACGATTCCATATGGAGTCATGATGCTGGACCAGTACCAGATATTGAACTGGTTATACCGCTTTGTCAGCATCACCTTCCCAGATTTCTGTTCAACTAGTCCGTCCAGGTCAAAGGGGTCTACACCATCCTTCCCAGTGGCATGGAGGTATAATATGGTTGGACAATCATCGTTCGCACTCGCCGAGAATCGAATACCGTGCATCGGCGGGTCAAAAGAAACACGCTCCTCAATCTGTCTTGAAATTGAGTAAAAGCCAATCCACTCTCCGTCTTCGAGAAACTCTCGGCTCGTCATCTTGGGCAAATGGCACGTCGCAAGTTCTCTAGGGGTAGTGAGAGCAAAAGGGAGAGGTAAGTCCATCATGGAGAGGAATGGTATGTCTTTGGCATTTGGAACGATCAGCGCTGTAGGTGGTAAACCAGGATGTTTAAACCTGTGCGGACTGAGTATGAACCCCCGGCTGATATTGTCCCGAAGCAACATGGCGAAAACGCCCACGGCCATGATTGCTTCAACATACTTCTGCAATAGCATCTCAGGGTTTTCAATGGATAGCTCAGGCGCATTTTCAGGCTCATACAGGGGCTTGAGCAAATAGCGCTTTAGCCTTTGCGGACATTGCGAGGTCGAGAAGTCATCTGTAGTCTTGGACATGAGTCCTGTTCCGATACAGAAAGCCAACGCTTGCTTATCGTCTACCGATGCCCATTCAAAGCTAGCAAAGGTAGTGAACAGGCTTAACGCGGTTGGAAAGTCGACCATGGGATCTATGGGGTAAGTTTACTAGCCGCAGAGTTTGGTCTTATCATAAAACTTACGGTTTGAAGCCGCCAGTTGTGGCGCCCAGCTGACAAACTTGTCAATGAGAGGATCGGTTGGCAATTTAATAGCTTTAGAGTCCGCCAGAGCGTAGCGGGCCCATGAGGATGTCGGAGACTCAATCGTCAATTTATTTCAGAGAACGGCGTTTGTTATGGTAGTCTATGATGGATTTGAAAACTAGACGATCATTGCATGATCGATGGAGAATTCTGCTAACCTCCATCAGCGCAAGTATAGCCTCGCAGGGCGAAAATGTAGCAATTCGGCGTAGGATCTCAATAGGCAGGCTATCAAGCTTGAGCGATGATGAAGACATGATGTTTTGTGGGTGCCAATGAAATTCTGATGGATGTGAGTTGCAGTATGAAGAGAAGTTAGGCAGCAGGCTATATAGATATTTCAGTGACAATTTCTACACTTGTTTGCAATTACCCACTTGACAGAGGGTCTGTATCTTCTTAGCTGCAATACCACAAATAATGTAGAACCTTCATTAATAGAACTTTGTTAGATTTATATCTTCACATAAAATCTGTCACCCACCTGTTTTTCTCGTAAGGTACACTTGACGCGCTCTGCATAATTAAGCGCGTGTTGCAGCGCGTCATCCAGCATCTCCGACCTTCAGCTGCAGTATGATAATTTCCTGCCAGTCACCCACAACCCCTAAACCCAGAGCAACCACAGCTTCCAAGTCAATTGAATGCGTACCCTGCCGTGGGAGCTTCTTCTGAATACTGTCTGGTATAGGAACCGCTATATGAACTCAATGTACCATGGTGAATAAGTTGAGCGAAAACTGTTCAAGTGCACATTGCACCAAGTCCAAAGTCTGGAATCCTGAGAAGATGGGCAGAAATAGTGGCAACCCACTCCACTCGGCCCCAAGTGATTTTTTCGGATATTACGTCGAAGATGTTAGTGATGATGGTTGCCCTTTGTCGCCTAAACGAAAATCACCAAAGACCAAAGAATCTCGGGGAAATTTCGACCAAGATATGAGCCCACCAAGCAGCTCACGCCTCAAGACCTTAACAGATAGCGATAGATTATTTGACGAGGAAGACGATGCGAATTTGTATGACGACTTCGATATTGAAGGTGTCAGTAAAGAGGAAATGGCCTTTTGGTCACAACTAGCTCCCGTGGGCCAAAAACTTACGGATGTCGAGACATCGCCTCCCGAAATCCAAGCCAAACTAGACAAAGCTCCAAGTGTGTGTTGGTCATGTCTTGCTCATATCACGCTAACGCACCATATAGCAAGCACGAGCGCCACCAAGTCCAGTCCTTCAGCCGCAAAGTTAATGAACCACTTCATCCGTCGTCATCCATTCTTTGCCCAGCAATCTCTCTCCCAATACACCACTTCGGAACGGAGGAAGTTCGAGAGAGATGTGTATGACTTTGCTAGAGCTCAAAATCTTTCGAAGGCGCAGGCGAAATCGCAGACAGTCAAGGCTCGAGCAATGTGTGGAGAGGAGGAATATGACAGTGAGAACTCGGCTCTGGGGGATGAGCTAGATGATTCGAAGGAAGCATTAAAACGGACTTCTGCGGCCAGCGTTATCAAGTCTACGAGCTCAGAAGTTCTACCATCAATCGAGACAAAAGGTATATTGGATATTCAGTCAGGACATCAACAAGTTTATTCCGTGGATGCAAAGGAGGAACCGCCAAAGACTAAGGGGAATGGACACCAGACACAAACACCACAGCTCCATGCAAGTAGGATTCAAGGGCCAGACAGACGAACTAAAGTCGATAGGACAGTTCAGGAGACCAAGCCGAAGGCGCAGGATTCACCTTTGGCGCAGCATATTTCAGTAGCGGCTGAAAAGAGTAAGGCAGATCCAAAAGCCAAGAGAAGGGAGAGGAAGAAAGCCAAGAGGCAAGCAGCTAAGGATAATTCAAAAACCCAAGAACCTTTGGCTACGAACCACAACCTAAGTTCTGATGGCGCTGGTCCAAACAATATCATAGCACCACCAACGAAAGGGCCGAATGACCCTAAGTCCGAAGCGGAAGCTCATCAGAACTTCCTCATATCCAATGAGCGAGATCCGCATGAGCATAGCCAAACTGCAGACAAATCCAGAAAGGACTTAGAGGAAGCTAAGAAGAGATCGATAGCGTTCGACGCAGAACTACGGGCCTCAAGAGATTATATCAATGAATATGCAATTGACTTGTACAATCAAGGGAAGTACAAAGGAGCGAGCAAGGAAATGAGAGATGACTTGAAGGGGATGGCAGCAGAACGGAAAGCCATGAATGAAGACAAAACAAACGTTGCAAAGGCAGAGAGTAACTCGAAGAAAACAAAGAAGAGAAAATCCGTAGCTGCTGAGGAGATTGAAGAAAAGACTGATTCCAAAAAAAGAAAGCGCAAGTCCAACGGACATTCAAAGCCAGAGGACCTTCCCAGCCCAAAAAGATCGGGTTTTCACTCTCCGATGATTCAGTGAGCATGACCGCTGCTGATGAGGGGGTGTCCATGAACGACAGCGAGCCAGCCACAAGAGCTTTGGAGATTGAGTCAGCCCACCAACAGATGAGCGTAGTCATACCTAGCTCTACGAAGACAGATCAGTTCTACACGATATATCTCCCGTCAAGCACTTCTAGCAGCCCCTTGTCAAGCGCCCCCACGAGTCCTGTGTTCCCCAGGACACCGCCTAGAATCAAGCAGGAAGTTGAATCAGACTATGAGCGGTCACGGCACTTGTCTCGGCGTGTGGCCGTTGAACGTGCCAAGTCCGTTCCATGCAGAATTACAAGAAAGACTTGGTCGAACTTCGGCCTTCTAACCCCCCTGTCACCTAAATCTAAGGAGAAAGGCAGATTGATTTATCAAGATTCCCCTCGGTCATGTCTGCAGCAGACACCGAGTTGTTCGAAACCCGTTATACCTACGCGAAGGTCCAGACGCAACACTGTTGGCGTCTCATCAGCTTCATTGCCGTGTTTGCTGTTAGATCCAGGCCCTCCTTATTCAACGCCAAATGATGTTGCGGACGCTGAATCGGATTATGGACGATCACGCCATATATCTCGTCTTTTCCAGTCAACCCCGACGGCAGCGTCAAGGAGGACCCTCCGCTACAGCTACAGCTCGAGCTCCAGCCCCCTCTCCAGTGCTCCCTCGAGCCCGGTTTTTCCTTCAACGCCACGCGCTGAGCACATCGAGCGTGGAAACGGGGCAGACTATAAGCTACTCGAAGCTCCGTTCTTAAACAAGTCAGTCGCGCCTCACAGATCCAAACGTCCTACAACCTCCCGATACTTTCCCAAACCTCCCCAGAAACGACCCAAGACAGGCCCAATCTCCTGCATTCCTTTTCCCCCCCTAGCCTCCCCCACTTTCGGCCTTGTTCAGGAATCCCTCCAGCACGACCCCTTCCGCCTCTTCATCGCCGTCATCTTCCTCAATAAGACCCGCGGCACAGTCGCCATGCCTGTCTACCACGCCCTCATGACGCGCTACCCTACTCCTGAAGCTCTCGCAGAAGCGAAGCTCGAAGATGTCGTTGGGTTCTTTCAGCATCTGGGATTACAAAATCAGCGAGCGAAGAAGTGCATTGCGCTTGCCGAAGCCTGGCTTACCCATCCACCTGAAGAAGGCAAGCGCTACCGCCGTCTCCACTACCCAAACCGCAATGACGGCAAAGATATTCCAGTAGGTAACGGTCCGATTCCGGACGACGATTCACGCGTTGCGTGGGAAGTAGGACACCTACCCGGCATCGGCGCTTACGCAATCGATAGCTGGCGCATCTTCTGCCGCGACAGACTGCGAGGTTTACCAATCAAAATGGACCCTCTTCCACAGAGTGACAAGGACGATGACAAGGACGATGACAAGGACGAGCAAATGCAAGGCGAGTGGGCCAGAGTACTGCCCCTTGACAAGGAACTTCGAGCGTACCTGCGATGGCGATGGCTGAGGGTGGGCTGGGTATGGGACCCGCTCACTGGAGAGAGAAAACCTGCGGGTAAGGAGGTCCTCGCGAAACTTGAGAACGGCGGGGTTGTAGTTGAGGGGAATGCCAGTGGTGAGGTATTGGGAGAGTATGATCAGGGTCCGGGGATGGTGGTGAAGCGGGAGGTCGAGGAGGTCAAGCATGGAGACGTTGATGGTGGCAAAGAGAACGAGAACATGGTGGATGTTGAGGGTGGCGAAGAGGAAGAGTGGATGTTCACGCCCTCGAGCTGGCGTCTTCGGTCTAGCGATGACGGTGTCTGATCTGATCCTGGAGATTTGTACGAAATTTGGTGTTGTGTAAAGGGATTTAGCGAGTTTGTGGTGCGGATAGATATTGTAGATACCTTTCTAGCGTATGGATTTAGCGACTTAGCGAGTTAGCGAGGTGGTGGGCATGAGGAAGGTAGCATAGCGTAGATAGACAGCGAGTGAGGTAGAGGGTGTAGATTAGTATTTGTCGAGGATGGGGACGACGCAACCACATTTGCGAATACATCTCTGTAACCGTCCTGTCAATCTCTCCCTCGTCGTACGTACGGGACAGCTATATTTAAAAGGTCTATTTTCGAATCTATCACGGAACCCAGACAGCATCTACCCTAGTTACACCTTCCTACACTAAAGTCTTCTTTCACACACCCACCATCTCTCAAGTTACTCCACTCATCCCTAGAACCCCAGGCGTGTGCTACGCCTCCAATACCTTCCCTTCAACCAGCGAAAAACACCGCATCCTCCCTCACCTCCTTCCCACTACACACAAACCCCATTGGTGTCTGCGAAAAATCCTGCCCCTTTCTCCTGACCGACAGCCACTGCTGCATGAACTCCAGCGGCGCCTTGGTGAAGACTTCAGTTTCCTTGCGGTGTTCAACTTTTCCGTCGTCGGCAAACGGTAGTTCGTCCCACAAGTTCGCCACTACCGAGGATAGGGCATCAGGCGGTGGTAGGCCGAGCCGCTCGCAGATGGGTGGGTAGTTGGCGTAGTCGAAGTAGAGACGGCCGGCGAAGATGCCGAGGTCCCGGACCAGCCAGTGGGGAGCTTGCCAGGTCGAGGGGAGAGATGGGACGCTGTAGAACTTGAGGGTGTCAAAGGCAAGCATGTTCCTGGTGACAGGTGCAGCGTAGCTGATCAGATGCGTGCAGCGAGTCTTGGCGTCACGGATATCGTCAAGCAGGGCTTCGGCTTCATGGGGACTGATGATGATTGCGGCTTGTGAGACCGCGCTCCATAGGATCCATTGCACTGGGCGGAGGTATTCGTCTCTTGGCTGTCCGTGGGAAATTTGGATTGTGCCCATGAAGTCAGAAGTGACAAATAGATTTGTTAGAGCTGCATTGCCATTGATTCCAAGACGTATGCCAACACCTGTACGTCGCATTGCTAGGAAAACGTGCTCGTATGCACCTGTACGAGAACGTATCTGACCACGTTTTGCGAAATGGATAAGATCTTCGTGTAGAGAGAGATGCTTAAGAGCGTTCGCTGGTGGGGGCTTCTTCAGTTCTCGTATCGTCTCCACCTCAATTGCCACTTCACGCTCTTGCTCGACTTCCTGGTGGGCGAGTGCTTGTACCGTTTCAGTAGTCTCACGAAGGTTGTCCCTCATGTAATTGAGTTGGTCCACATATTTGGCTAGTAGTGGCACGTCGGTAGAGGCAGCTGGAGCCGCTTTGGTCTTTTTTCGAGGCGCATACAGATGCTCCAACGTGTAGTGCTCCGGCTGTTCAATGACCTTTAAATAGCGATTACGATGCTCGACGTCAGTGGCGCCGTTGGAGTTTGAAATTGCAGAAGATGTTCTCTGGCAAAAATCAAGGCCTTGCGAGATGTACAGAGGCTGTATCTGCTCGATGGTGCGGCATGACTGTTCCAACAACCAGGAAATCACGTCGTGAGAGTCGATTATATCACCGGAGCCTTTGCCTCGCACATTGACAATGCTCTGGTGGACTTCAGGGGGAGCAAAGAAAACGACCGTTTGCTGAGTTGCCAATAGCCGTAACCGCATAGCAGCTGATGGAAAGTTAGTAAAGAACAACGGTCTCTGTCGAACTATTTAGAGTCGCAAATAGACCAAGTTTTTTCTTGAAATAGCATGGGGTTCAAGTACGAGGCTCTTCCGATAATGAGATTGGGGGAAGGAACATATGTAACTGATAAATCTCGACTTCTCTCATTCAAGTTACCATTGGTCCAATAGTTGGCCGGGGGTGTCCGCCTGGTGATGTGTGTGGAGGATAGAGGTTAAAAACGAAGTAGAGAAGATGGGCTTACCTTGTACGGTGTGATCTTTAGTCTGGCCAGGGCCAAGTGTGAGCGCGGCTACTGCCGTTGCTGGCATTTTCAAATCGGTGCCTCTTGTGTGAGCCTCATCAAGATAAACCAAGCAAGCTTCAAGATTATCGTTGAAATGCGAACCCACCAAAGGCTGCGAGCGGCCATCCCTGAAAAGAACTCGAGCCTTGTCTTCCTTGTCGAAAAACACAGCTGCCTCCGCTTTGGTGTCTACGGTGAGCCAGGTTTTCACTAAATCCTGATTGTCAAGTTCGAGAATTTGTGCTCCGGCGTCGAGTATCATACGGATGCTGTGTTTGAAGACTAAATGGAGGAACATGTATTCAGTCAACCTCCTACCTTGGTTATCCGCAGCGAGGACGTAGAACCTATTCCTCGGCTGCAAAAGGTACGTTAAAACCTCGGCATTGGTATGAGCGAGCCCAGCTAGATCTCGTTGCTCAATGTTTAAGGGTAACAAGGTTCGATTATCATTCGTGCCACTAAAGCCTGTCGTCATGGAAGTCGAGCTTTTGATTAACGACTTCTCTACCAAAGGCAATCGAGCGTTTGAATGATTGTTGGACACCGCCGACATATTTGAAGGCGGCAAGGGTATATCCCAGGCGGAGCTGACGAGCTTTCGTTCAAACGTCTTAGCATGATATGGGAAGACGAAATTGTTGAGAAAGCAATCAATCACAATCATATTGTAGCGTAGATGATCCCACAGCTCTTTCCGTTGAATCTCGTCATCGACATTGATCGCCGCCCACGTACGCACCGAGTCCGGGAGAGTTTTGGCTTCTTGTACCCATCGGTCGTAATCTAGAGCTGGGTCATCAGACTTCAAGACGTGTCGGAGCGTTTTCTCAAACTGAATCTCCTCCAAACCTGAGTAGTAGAAGCTCAAGCAAGTCAGTAGAATGGCGACGTCTGGATGCCCAAACTCCGCTTGATCAGAAGGAACGCCTTTGGCTTGATAGGGTACCGCTACTGGGTCTCGGTTTGGGTGTAAGCCGTATTGGACATTCCATCGTTTATTTAAAGCCATGAGCAGGATTCGATACACAAGTAACCCACGCAGAAGAAGAACGTCTTGCCTAGCCGCTGGACGGTTTTTGAAAACATTTGAAACACTTAGGATTTCATCCTTAGAGAAACGAGGTTTGTCTAGCAGGTTCGCGACAGCTTTGAGCTCCTCTTTTGTACAGTCATTGATGGGCAAGATCCCGCCTTCACCCCTGCACACACTTTCCGTTATGCGCTCTATTAGAGTCTCCTTGATAAGGTCTTGAGAGAAGTGTATCGCCGGGAATCTTCCCGTACCGCCTGAGATAGTAATCTCGATACCCCGTGAGTATTCCCGCTGTAATTGCTCTACGGTTCCTTTGACAAGTCGCAAGATGGCTTGGACAACCTTCCATCGATGTGGGTGTCCGTCAATCATACTCTGCGCACCTGAAGGGTACACAAGCTGCGTCTTGACTGCAAGGCTGTAATCGCACTCATCCAGGACATCCCGGAATTTTGATACGAGCCACGACTGCACCTGCATCATGAAAGCTGCTTCTTTAATTTTCCCACTGGAGAGCCGTTGAAGACCACTAAGCTTGAACGACAGTAGATGTTCTGGTAAAGCTAGGACGACACCTTGTTCTTTTAGGGTCTCCCGATGTAAGTCCAGGTATGCTGTTATACTATCTTTTGAAGTCGAAGTTCTTCGAGAGAATGGTACATGCTTGACGGTGCGGCCGAGAAGCCCTCCAAGTCGGGCCTGAAGTAGCTGCGCCATTTGGAGTAGCAAAGGTTTTGGCACGACTACTCGAAAGAGCTGCTTCCTGTCTGCAAGCATGGCCGCGATCATTGGGATAATGACGCTCGATTTCCCTTGGCCCATGTTCATCTGGAGAACAGAATTCGAGCCGGACTCTGGAGTAATCATCGCTTTAGCAACTATGCATTGGTCGGTACGGATGAGTATATTATTCTCGATTTCGAGAAGTAGCCAATCAGGATAATACTTTGGATTCCATTCGCAATGACCTTCGTTGTCGAAAAGTTCCCAAAGCTGTGCGTTGTTATGGTTTCTATCCGCCGCTTCGATCCTCAAGAGTCGCTGCCATCTAGTAAGCTGCCTTGCGTAAGCTATAATGGCTTCTTTGAGAATTCCAAAGGACTTGACATTAGAGTTACTACCAAGAGTCTCAAGTAGAGTTGAAGGCGTAAGGTTTGACCAAAGACCTCCGCGGCTAAGCCAGGCGAAGGCTGGATGCTGATTCAACGTCGTGCAGATCATGTCGAAGTGAGTGTACACTTCGTCCTGGCACGACAACAAAGTAGTTGCAAGGCGTTTCCGGTCTATGGAAATATGTGGGGGGGGTTTCCGCGCATCTAAATTCGTTAGAGCAAGGAGGCTATGTGCCAAATGCTCACCATAAACACGTCTAACAGAGTTTTCGCTATGTAGCAGTGGACTGACAATTTCCTGGAGCTCCTGCAGTTGAGAATGCAGTTTATCTGTTTCGTTTAGACTAGTAGTCTTAACGGTTGACAGGATTGGAGCATCGTCGGTGCCTGTATTGGCCTGTGACATAAGCGACCTTCCGAGGTCCTGACTAGTAAGCTCTGCCGAAGGAATTAGTTTCAACTTTCGACCGACAGGATGCGTCTTGAGCAATGCCTCTGCGTTATCAATCACATCTTGCATTGTTGGTATAGACCTGGCAACGGCCAGGACGGGATACAGTTTTTTGTTGGTCATCCCAGTCTCTGGACTACGGATATTAGTGGTGGGATCGCAAGTATTGAGAATTTGTTGAACATCCATTAGATGCCTCCAGAGCTCATAGTTTTTGAAGAATTGAAGCCATTCAGGGCGTACAAGCATCACTGCGCGCTCTAGATCGACGGAATGGCACTCTATGGTCAATTGTACAGATGGGGTCTCGCAAGGCCAATTGCGGAGCATTTCCTTAGCAAGCGTCTGGCGGATATCCTTGGCCGATTGTTCATACTGAGTTTGTGCCGCTTCAAGCGCTCTTTGCTGTTTGTAATTCAAGGATATTTCTCCCAACAGGCTTCGCTCGTCCGGTGGATAAGGAATCACTGCTGGGCCCATGAGCTGTACGAGGTAATTGGCTGTGGGCGTGGTATTTGTACTGAAATGAGTGAAGTTGTCCCACTTTGGTATGGATAGCGACTGAAAATCTTTTACGATCGTGAACGCCATAAGTGTCCTGACAATGGTCATATCTACTTTGCCTCCGAAAGCAATGATCGTAAAAAAGAACATAGCTCCATACATATTTTGCTCCCGAGAGAGTTTTTGACAGTAGTTGAATAGCGAGCCCCAGCGTAAAGCAGCATTAAGGTTTATGAGCTCATCCAACAAGTATGGCTGGAAGGGGTCATTCTCCTGGTAACCTTGAATAAGAGGCCAGTGTTCCAGTATACCAGCAAGATCTGCTGCAACGTGAATATTGGGAGACCATTCTCTGATTATCTTGGCAGTTTTGAAGGCATCGGCCCGTTTAACTGAAGAGATTTGGTCTCGCGCAAGATACAACATATCCGAGGACCTTGCCATATTGCGACTCGAACTACTGCAACGGTAGACGTTATTACGCACAGTTGCACGTTGGATTAAATGGTTATCGCCTCTAGAATCGTCACTAGGTGGCTCTCCAGCCCCAGGGTTGAAGCGGTATAGCTGCCTACACTGAGCTAAAATCTGTGCGACAGCTGGGTAGAGTCTCTCATCTTGTGCTGGGTATGCCAGATTTTCCAACCATAGAACTCGCTGCTGCACTTTCAAAGAATGCGGATAATATGCTCTTTTGGGCGATAGGGCCCCGATGCGTGAAAGCCAACGGTATGCTTCTTCGTCGACGGGCGCCCAGGGTTGTGCAGTACCACAGGACAGACTATACAAGGCCTCTTCGGTGCCAGTCTTACCCGTCAACGGATCTGGCAAGACGAATGATGTAATCGCATGGCAATAGGCCTTCATGTATACGACCCGGGGCTCCGGTGGGCATTCAAGTCGGTTAAGGATAGTGTTTATTGAAAAGCGACAATAGAACCCCGAATGGTTACTGAAAGCACGAACATGGCCCAAGTATCGCCGGATTTCTGTCGGTCCCATGGCAACTATGATGCTCCGTTCCCGGGGATTGCTGACGCTGCGTAGGATAAGCTTACTGTCAAGTCCGTAAAGCGTACCGGCGTCCTGGTCATCATCTATCACGGCGCGCAACTCCCCCGATTGTAGTAAGCCTTGTCGATTGACGAAGAATGACATTTCAAGGTTTGGCAATTGTACCGAGAGGCCCCACTTTTCTGGTTGGTAAACAATCATTCGGCTTCGCAGCTCGAATGGTTCGAAAATATTGGCGATACGCTGAAATATTGAACTACGCACATCCACAAGACGGCTAGTACGACGCGACCCATAGCCATTCCATATATCAATATTCCAGTCGCGATACTTCTGACGCCACATACTAGCTTCTGGTCTGATTGTAAGTGTACCTGAGCCAAGATCCAGCCAGTGAAAGTGATGGTTGATTAACGCCATGGGAAGATCTGGGTTTTCAGTAGAGAATTGTCCGTGGAAAACGCCAGGTGGTATTAACTCTAATGTCTGGAAACCGTATACGGCTCGCATAAACGTCGATTCACCTCGAACCCCAAAATGAACTTGGTTGCCCTCGACAAGAGCTGCAAGCACATATTTCATGCCGGCCATTGGTGATGGACGGGTAAAGTAGAGACGTTCCCCAAGAAGTTGCTGGAAGAACCCACCTTTGGTGTACTCTTCTGGCAGTCTACTCAGCTTTTGACGGTCGATAAGCAAACTACCATCAATGATATTATAATTGAATTCCTGCGATCGCATACCATCAATTGCAACGGATTGTGCTGATATCCACTGTTCGTACGGAGATGGTAGGAACTCCCACGCAGTAAATGCTCTCTGTGGTGCCTCTGCTGCCGCTGGCCAGATCCTGTTCATAGCGCAATCGACTGCTGTACCCATTGATAGAACTGACTGACACAGTTTAATTCTTAAGCGATGTACACCTTTGAGATCACGGACAAACATATTGCGCAAAGATAAGGGCAATTTTGCTATTCGACCAGATCCATCTTCAGGCATGTTATCGTATAATATCATAGAGCATTCAATGAAATCTGCAAGCGTCTCGGGGCTCAATTTGTCAGATTGGTCATTGATCTCCAGAACGTACGTTCGCCGAAATAAGAAGGCAGCGAACAATGCATTCCTTGATCTCATTTGAGCTATTTTGCCGTCCTTGGCGTTGAGGATCTCTTGCCGAAGCGATCTCGTCCAAGCAAGAGTGGTCGCACGGATATCCTTTAGTACACTCGATGCTTGGTCTGTTGCATCGGTTGACGCTCCAAGTTCCCATACTTGTTGTGTCAGTGTGATTAGACATTCCAGAGTCTGAGATTCGCGCCAATTTGTTTTGATAGCCTCAAGGCGCATTCTGATCTGCCTGAGGAAGGCAAAGCAGAAATGATCGTCACGGAATACCCAATGACTGATGCGTAACGTACTATCCTCCCAATAGCCTCCAGCTTGTAAAGCTAGCTGCGAGACAAGTGCTACGGTGGCTGGAGTGCCAAAATTGATGCTAGGCGAAGCCAATTCTCTTAGCAGTTGAACCCATCGAAGCTTTGTCCCGAGCACCAACTCCTGGAAGCCTACATATTCGAACTGCGTCAACACACTTGGACAGTCCATCTGACTTGCTACGATTTCATTCGCAGAACGGCCAGCATTGTCGCTTGCGGCTCTTAGGATTGACCCAAGTGAGGAAAAGATTGATTTTGGAGGTAACGAAGAAGTGCAATGACGTGCGAAGCTGGGTAGCGTAGTCTGTCTCGCGGTCCAAATCTTCTGTTGTTGATCATACAGCCCAAGTCGTAAACCGTTAGGTAAACACACCTTTGCGAGGAGTACGGGAAAAGGCACGAGCCTGTAGTGGGTTTTCAGAAACGACTTAGTTGTTGACGCAAGTGTGATGGTACGAGGCTCGCGACTGCCGTAGTCACGTAGTCCCGAGTAATCCAAAATAAGTGGAGGGAGGGATCCGGTCGCCAATGAAGGTTCACGACCTAGCTTACTGAGGATATTCCAGGTGGAATCACGCCATGCGGCAAACACGCGGGGGCAAAGGAGCTCGAAGACTGCTGCCTTTGCAGTATTCTCATTTTCTGGGAGCGGATATTCGTCGACAGCTATTCTGATGTTCGCAGCAGCGCCTTCAAGGGAACATTTCTCGCAGTGGCGCCTGTTGTGCACGCGGTAAGTCTCTCCCAATCTGTTCTCCTTCAGGGTATAAAGGCAAGTTTGCTCGGCAGCCTTTTTGAGCAGACCCTCGTATTGTGCACTTTTAGACTCCCATTCCATCTCCTTCAGCTCTCTTGCTCCCTCACCGTCGGTGGTAATCCTTTTCAAGAGTCGTTTCATTTTTTCGCTCTGATCAAAATATCGCACCGCAAAGCAAGTCTTTGAAGGATCACCGAAGGCAAATGGTAGCGAGTGATTTGCAGATCTATACCGACATCTGAGATGATCCTCCACCGTTCGCAGACGACGCAGATCTGAAAACCGAGAAAGTTGCAGGACGTGGAGGATTTCAGTCGGAATCCCAGTCTCGTATTCGGAAAGCAAAGGGTACAGTTGCAAGGCCATCAAATCTAGCGAGGTCCAAAGCTCCATGATTGTCAATATCATCAGAGACAATTGTTCCGGATTCAGGTTATATGCAGATAGTGCCGTCTCTTGGTATTCGTGTATCTTATTTACTAAGTGGATGCATTGCTCATCCGTAGCTGGCTGAGAGGATGGAGCCCACATTCCAGCCTCGACCTCAGACTCAACCTCAGCAAGACCAAGATAATGACCAACATCGAAAATCCCGTTGGTAACTGTAGAGTAGGTGTCCAGGTAGGAAGCACGATTCAGGTTCTGTTGCGACTGCTGGTACGGCAAAGATTGTCGACAAAGCTGCTGCAAGTGCTCACAACTATTAGCTAGCGAAATAACAAGACTGTCATCTTCAGCGCGTGTCGGCAAGCGAGGAATTCGCTTCTGGGACCACCGTCTGATGTCAGCCCATGCAGCTGCGAGTTTTTCATTTACGACCTGAAGCGTCTTTGCGAGCTCCTTGTCAAACTTGGACAAGATCTCGTCCATGTTCTTCGAAAGTCCAAGTGGCGCTGTCTGTCTAAGGATTTTTAGCTTTGCTAAGCGGCGAGCAACCTTAGCTCTTGCATGAGCTAGGTACTCTGCTCGGATGGGCTCGGCGTCACTCATTTCGTCGCAAAGTTTTGCAATGAAGTAGGCTATAAAGATTTTGTAGTGGAGAACCCCAGCGTCACCGCCAAGTAGCAGACATAGAGATCGCTGCATCCCTATACGCAGCACTAGCCAAGCCGGGCAACGGCGCCATGGATTTTCGGCTCCGTCACCCCAGCACACATCATCGCGCACTCGCTTCCGTGTAATCGTCGAAACATGTGCCCGCCCGTTGGCCTCTAGCAACGCCATCAACAGTTGACCGATCAAGGCTGGGTTGGCGGTATCCCGGCTCTCAAAGGCATTAGAGCCAGCCTTTAACGTGGTCGCTGAAAAGTCTTTGACATTCTCAATACTAGCCTGTTCTAGGAATCTGGCAATGTGCTGTTGAAAGTCTGGATCTTCAAATGTCTCCTGCGAGATAGCAACTGCGCGGCTGGGAAAGTCCCATTGCAGCGCTGACTTAGAGGCGAGCACATCTGCGGCTCGAGGTGAAGCCTCAAAGGCCTCGAAAATGTATTCATTAGTTTTCTCTTTGCGAATAATGAGACCGGCGTTCTGAGTCGCAATATGCAGGATCAGGATGTCGTTCGCAGAGTTGGAGTTAGAAAGCTCAATAAAGGCATGTTCAAGGGTTTCCTTGTTAAGATAGCTACTATTGCTGCTATGCAGCTTCATAAATTGATCCAGTGCGTGGCATATCAGGCTCCAACTCTTGTAGTGTTGTGCATCGAGGCTATCTCTAAAAGCTCGAGCATGCCTCGCCAGCCGCTGTACGAGAGCTCGTTCAATATCTCCACCTTTGAGATCGTCTCGAAATGGAAGTCGTGGTGGTAAGGTGACATGGTTGACTAATGCATCGATAATATGGTCATGATTCTTATTTGCCATTTAGACAGCTAAGTTGTAGAATTGTTTCGAGATATTCGGGTTGATGGGCCGCTTGGATTTGGAATCGCGAATGCTAGGCATACTGTTAGAGATAGGTTGCAAGAATTTATATAGGTCAAGTCAAATATACTCACCTCTGGTACCCTACATGTAGCGATGGGTAGCAATACAAAAAAACCGTTGCAGCATCTCTGTAGGATTTACGGCTTAGCTGTAAAGCCTAGGACTCATACATTTTGGGTGGTGTAGAGTTCGAGAGAAAGCGTTAGCGTAAGGTACAGAAATGATGTGTAATGGCGAAAGCTCAAGTGTTGTGCCTAAATGTGGCGCGTCCTGTTTATCGCAACAGATGTGACGGGAATCAACAACCTTGTACGTGTTGGCCCAAGACAACGTCTTGGTGAAAGTGAGATGATTTTCTCGGCGCATCTCCACTGCCCCATGTCCATCTAGAAGCTTGTAGAGTTTCTTTCGCTGATCAGGTTTTTCGAAAGGATCTGATGATACTGGCTGAAACCCCAGGACTGAGGCTAGAGGCAGAGCCAGCGCAGAAAGGTCCTCTTTCATGATCGAATGATGGATCACATATCACTTCTTCCAGGTGTTTTGTGTTCTGCAACTTTCGCCCTAGGTTCGTGGTGCAAACGTCGGTGACTGAGATGCAAGGCTACGACCGTCATCTTTGCAGCAAGCAGGGCGCATCAAGGTGGGGGACTGCGAAAGTCAGGTCTCGTGATCCATCCTCGACTGGTCGGAAGTATAGTCAAAGAGTCCTCTTGGGGAATTGGTTTAACCCTTATGAGTTGAAAGTAAAAGCTCATGTTTACCTCTACGGTAACGGACCTTAGTCCTATCGGGTAGCAACAAAAGCGATACCGCGAATCTCGACTCCTACTAAAACTACGCTAAATTTGATACATATCTCAGGCAGGTTTGTTGTGATATCAGATAATCTGATAGTCTATCAGTATACTCTTACCTTCTACTAACATCCTTTCTACAATCCTGGCGTATATATGATTTGCTTTGTAGATTCAGGAGTCCAATTGGGGATTCGGTTTTGCCGTATCGGTTTTCTCCTTGGCATTACATTTGTCGCGCCCACCAAATTTTACTACTGAACCTCGACATTCTGATTACCTCGACAAAAACGAAGCTATTCAGAGTTCTTCGATTATTGACCTATCAGTTATGCCTGGTGCACTCGCTTCGACCCTGCGCTCGAAGATACCACGCCTTCTGCTGCTTCACTGAAGTTCCCTCGCTATCGTCAAAGTCTTCATATATAGCTCGCCGTTCAGACCTCAGTTTCGATCTAAGAGCGCGTCGCACAAGATCTTTCCAGTCATCGAGAACTCTCTCATAGCATATTTGAAACAACAGCTCTGAATCATGCAGAAAGAAATGATGTGATCTCTATAAAAGAAATGAGATTTACACATGCATTAGTCTACACTGTAGACAAGCGTCGTAAGGTAAGGTACCTAGATTACCTTAGAATCAACTATTCTTACAAAGAGTACCATCAGTTGAGTGGTTTCACCACATGTGGGTAACTACCTAGTGGGTTTATGAATAGGACCTACTCTATCTCCACCACTGATCAGCATTTTGTAGCTCAGCGGTAAGCCCTCCGTCCAATTCTCCGCCGAAACACCTCAGCTAGATTCCTTCAAAGCCGGATATACATCTATGTCTTCACTTGCCCATCATCCGCCAGATAGAAGGGTCATGAAATCGGGTTGTGAATCCGAAATTGGTTCCCACCCTAGACGGGCCGGTCAGGAAGTCAACGTTGAGCAGAGCCCAATTTTGGTGCGAATAATTTTGTTCCACAAAAGGGAATCGGTAGCGATACGAAGTTCTTCGAAGACTCGCAGATGTTGCTAAAGCTTGTAGACTACATGTCTATGAATGGATAGTGCACAGCACAAAATAGAAGAGGTCTTAAGAAGTACGTGTTAGTTATGGAAACTCACCACTTCCAACCTGCATAGGGAGATGTGCTCTGACGACCGTTCGATTGAGCTACCATCAATTTCGCATTGTTTCGAATGCGTGTCGAATGCTTCCGGGCAAGAAATTAACCTTGGTTTGGGAGTCCAAAGTAAGACCATGGATAGGTATAGTTTGATAGCGCCACTGAGGGTCAAAAGGTGTATCGCATGGACCAAAATCCTTCCACACCGTAATGTTGAATTGTCTCCGTCCGTTCACCCAGCTAGATTCCAAACAGTTCATCATAAACTCAGTAAAGCATTATCGGCATTGTCTTAGCCCACCGCATTCGGCACAGCAGTGGCCTTGTCCGTGAGACAGCCGGCAGTGTATGTTGCGCGATAAAGGGTCGTTGTCCAGCAAGCTTTTCCAACGCCGGCAGACCGCAGGACAGTAATTCATGACTTTTTTGAACCCATGATTAGGACACAGCACAATTCGCCAATCAAATTTTAGGATGGGGTTGTTTTCGGTGATCCGCGCAGAACTGTAAAACCGTGGGACCGGAAGTTCGAAATTAGAGGTATGGGCGTGAAAACGAAGAATTCAGATAACTGCTGTCCGGTTGGCCTAAAGAGTAGAGCTTCATAATTATCTAAAGATATTGGAATCTCAAGTCAAATCGAGGTATGAATGAAACATGGTTGTCGGCTCGGGTGCGCTCCAGGCTATATTTTCATGAAGAACGCATCTCCTGCAGGTTGGCCCGATGGATTCTCTCGCATTGGTAACAGAACGCGAAGCTAGCAAGATCTCTCTACAAAGAGAGTAAGAAGCTTTCTTGTGTCCAGGCTCGACCCGCAAAGTCTCCCAGGATCCATTACCCACAATCAGTAATAGAGATTTCCTACAGAGTATCACAGATATTACCAAGTCTAAAGTGAGAAAGCTCGATATGTTGTACGATCTCCGTAGGTAGACTCTCAAGCCTCGAGTCGCTAGTGGGTGATGGTTTGCTCTTTGTCTCAGGTGTAGCAGCTTTCGTGAAAGGATTAGAGAGTTTGAAGCCACTTCTGTCAAGGAGATGTGGCAGCTGGGAAAAGACGCAAAGCATTCTGGTCTTAAGTTGAAGCTTCGGCCAGGCTTCACACTGAGGACTAAAGTGCGAAAATAAGTGGTCGTGGTGGGATAGGTATGACCAGTTACCACAGTACGTAAAGTCTCGTCTAAGACTTTGATACCACACTAGTATTAATACAACGAAAGTGACTAACTCAGTACTGCTAGATCAGTTATCAAATACAACAGCAAGAAACAGAGAGCGACTTATAACACATTGCGCTCGGGAATATTGGTCAATCATGAAAGATTCCTTCTTCTGATTATCGACTCTCCGCAGGCAAGTGGTACCATCACATAATTGACTTGCGTTTGCATGTACATTATGTACATGCAAGGGGTAGGCAGGTAGATCTTGATGACAAGATACTACGCGTCAAAATGGTACTTTTGCATGTCGTCCTGCGCTAAAGCCTTATTGTCTTTAGAAACAGTGCAGCAATAAAAAATAATGGATCTCGTCTAGAACGCCACGTAAACAGACAACCTAAATAGCGGGCTTGGGAACCTGACTTTAGGCTGGTTTCTTTATGTTTCGCTGATGACACAGCCAAGATAGCTGCATAGAATGCTCAAGTTCTTGGGGCTCAATGTCACTCGTCACCGAATAGCTTTCAGGTTGCTAGATCTTAGGGAAAGACCCAAGGTGGGATGCTCTACAGGCGATGAGATAAGTGTTTGCTACGCGTTCCAAGTCCGATGGAAATCTGCCACGTCGAGACCTAAAGCCGCTACTTCTTGTGGAGAAATCGTAAACGATGGGACTCGGGGCCGAAGTTTGAAGACTGGTGACACTGTGGAACTAAATGATGGAGACTTTCTGCGGATAACTGGCATACCGGAGTGAGAGAACAGCATCAGAGGGTGGAGATTCTGCTCTACGGCTAAAATAAGGGGCTTGTCCGGGGATTCGCCCAACGACGTTTGCTGGATCATGCACACGAGGGACCCAGATCTTCAAGACCCTAGCAAGCAATGCGTAGAAGAGATACCACGATCGGAGCTCGTTCGAAGACGACGACTGATATTAATAAATCAGAACGATCCTTCTCAGATTATTAGAACGAAGGATTTCCTGTCTGAATTAGGTCCTATACAAGATCAACCTTTGTTGATCTGTAAATGGAAATATATCTGCTGTGTTAAAAAAGATAGAAGGGCAAGACTGTCGGCTAATGTTCAGTTCTACTCTCCGGACAATGAGTGGGCAGCAATTATTCGACTCAGAAAGGACGAGTGCGATGAAAAAGCAAAGTATCAGATTGACGACAACAACCCCAGCGAACATTGGCGTAAGTAAAGTAGGAAACCAGCAGGCTTGCCGAGGTCGAGCAACGAAAACATTGACAACCATGATGAGGACTTACCCGGGCTTGGCCTTGATAAATTGAGGTCAAGCAACAAGAAGCAAAGACCCAGCTCGCGCGGGGACCCCCAAGCCACCAGAGAATGCTTCAGCAGTACTTATACGTTTGGAGATGCCTTCTGTGGCGCGGGTGGTGCGTCCCGCAGTGCGGCAATGGCAAATCTTGCAGTTCAATGGGGCTTTGATTCGAGCTTCCACGCATTCGAGGCTTACAGAGCCGATTTTCCGCATGCGGCTGTTCTGCTAGGTGCGACGGACTTCATCAAAAAGCACGATAGTCGCTTCGAAGTGGATATTTTGCATCTATCTCCTCCTTGCCAGGCGTTCTCCTCAGCCAATACTACGCCTAACCCGGATAAAAACAAAACCAAAATCGCTACTTCCATGACGTTAGGTGGTATCTTATCAGTGGCTAGGCCTAGAATTGTCACGCTTGAGCAAACACCCGGAATCCTAGTAATCAAAAGAAACCAAGAACATTACGATGAAGTCGTACGGCAGTTCACCCGTCTTGGATTTAGTATCCGCCGGAAATTGCTGTAATTTGAGGAGTATGGGCTCCCTCAAGAGCGGACGCGTCTTATCATTCTCGCTTCAAGGTGTGTAGACATTGCTACGTGATTCGCCTTGCCTAAAAGCAATGTAAAGTCCTGGAGAAGCTCTGCCGTCTTTTCCTTCACCCACTCATGGGACCAAGTCTGGTCTCAGGCCATTAGCAACAGTCAAGGACACAATTGATAATATCCCGGATGGATGTGCGAACCATATTATGCCCCAGAACCCCACGGTTACAAGAAATCGAGAACCGTACGATGGAAACAAGCCGCTGGCGTCTACAATACGTACCGACTCAAGAGTCTGGCACTACAATGGAAGAGACCCCATACTCTCCGAGAATTGGCCTGTCTTCAATGATTTCCGCTAACTCATATATTTGGTCAGTTTGAAATTGAAAGACATATTGGGAACGCCGTGCCACCACTCGTCATGAGAGTACTGCTCAAACACGTAGTCGAGGAACTTCGTGAAAGAGGTGGCATATCCGAATAGTACGCGTTCGTGTTCATGAACGACGTGCGTCTTCCATGGGTGAAACATACTGCAAGATGACTCAGTCTGTCCAACAACGACGTATGCGACGCTGCAGTGATGTGTACTCCGAACAGCATTTAGAGCTCTTGAAATTATATCGTGACAGTGGTGAAATTTCTAGCTGGAAGCAAGATACAGAACAAACCGTTATCTAAACCAGCGATTCGTACTGACGACGTTTCCGCACCCTTTAGCCTACTTCAAAGCTCGTAAATCGAATAATTCGATGCCCAGCTGTCGTCATTAAAGCTAAGTGGTCACTCAATCGAGGAGGGAAGTATTAGCTCCCAGGCATCGAGTCACTTCCTCTTCGAGGTCTTAAAGCCATGACCTTTCTTATGTGATGTCGACTAACGCCATCAAAATTCATTCCCTTTATCCGCGCCATCAAGTCCGCCGATGTTAAGTGCAACAGAGACCATTACGACAAACCGTTCTTTGAAGACTGCTATAGCCTCCTCTCGGCCCTTCCATCGGCAGGAAATGTAACCTGCGCCACTTCGTCGAGCAACAATTATGACAAGACGCCAATCATGGGTGGCCGGGCGTTCAGAAAATTCGGTGATCCTGTGATACAGATATCCCAGTAATAAAGTACAGTCAGAAAACACGACGGTTTACACTGTCTGGTAACGCAGGATGCTCCTAGCTGACTCTGGCATTGGGCTTCAGAAACCTGCAACTTCGCTCTCATGAGCCTCCATTCAAGGGCGGTTGATACAACAAGTGTTGGCACGACCAGCTGGAAGACGGTCAAAGAAGGAGCTGTTGACGTACTAAAAGCATGCATTCCAGATCCGTATGTAGGGACCATCGGTGGTGCTGCAGTCCTTTTCTCTGGTGGTCCATCAAAATGATGCAGGAGGACAACGCTAACGATTCAACACCATGTGATCGCTGTACCTACCAGACCTCCACTTACTGTGTACGTGTGGGACCCTAGGCGTACCTGGACAAAATCCTCTACAGCAGGTGCCTGCGTCTCAAAAGCTGGAGAGCTGCGGTGTCAAAACTCCTCCGGGGTGTTGGTATATGACTGGTGTGGTGTCATGGCCTTCGGCCAATCAGAAGTACTGGGTGGTCATACTAATTCTATTGACTTATATCTCCCCGTTCAACACATCCGATCTGACACCTGTCCCTGCACATCTATTCGTGCTGACCTTCTTCTTTTGTCGGCTCGCCCCGGATATATATCTAAGTCTTTCCTCATTAAATCTGTTCCATTGGATACTTCGTCCTTATATCCTCGACATTTCTTTCTAAGACAAGCACAGCTGGATCTGTTTTCTTCTGAGATAGAAAAGTTTTAAGTACAAACTTCCCGGCTAGGTATATATTTATCACCGGCTTGGGTTTTACAACGCAAGATCCTTGGCTTACTGTCAAAAACCATTGGACTTCTACCACTGGAATACTTGGCCCTGGTACACCCACATCCTTCACTCCATAGCAATTCAATTTGTGCGTTATTGTTTGGGAATTTGGCTTTTGAAATAGACGTTGTTCTTATAGTGGCGTTCTGAACGAATCTTGCCAACAGGCTTCAGCTTCTAGCTCCCCACGTGGGATGCGTTCTCTAGGCCTCTTCTAGGGGACTATGATCGTGGTAACCGCTGTGGCCAGAACCACGGTGGTGCTTCTTACCGCTCTACCACACGAGCAACTGGTAGGAAGCTATCCCTAGGAACACTACATGGTTCTGCCCTACACCGCGAACAAGCTCGATAGGCGAAGCTATCTTCCAATGACCAGGCTAGCGGGTCTGGGGTGTCAACGTGGCCAACTTGATGGCCTCAGCGGCCATGGCCAACCCCCATGCTAACCGCGCAACCAGAAGTAACTTCGGGGCATGCAGCATACAACGCTCCTTTCAGACGTTAGATGTATGAGAATCTGCATTGGATAAACCTGGTATCAATGTGGTGGAGACATACTACGTAGTGCAAGTCTTATGAAAACGACCAATAAGAATAATACACCAATAGCTGCGCAGGTGCCCAAGGCTCACCTGCATAATTGCATACATAAAGATTGTGGGGCACTACGGAGTAGACATGTCACTCAAAGAGGAACGTTCCATATCCTGACTGCAGTAGTGCCTTTCGAATCGTATATACTTGGAGGAATACAAGAGGAACGACCTCATTGCTCTTGAGTTATATACTCCTCCACTTCGGATGACATAAGCCTTAGCTCACTGAGAGTGTATCAGAAGTACTACTGAACTGTCGGCTTCTGTAGCAGTAGTGCTGTGCCAGACTGTAGACCAGCGTATTCGAAGCCGACTTCTGAGAGGATGAAATCTAGAAGCAATGACCAGTGCGGAGTTGATGGATGAAAAGGGAATTACGGTGATCGCGTAAAGTCGAAAGCGCAAAATTAGCGCCATAGATCCAACATACGACAACTCATGCACCCACTGTAAACCCCCTTGCAAAGCCTTTCAATTCTATGAATATATATCATTTGTTCTCTCCTTGAGTCCTTACGTTTCCCACGTGTCTGAAGGCCTTCACAGAATTAAAGTTTAATAGCTCATCGGCCGGCACGCTTCGTTCACTTCCGACTCTGAGCCAGACAGCTCTGCGACAGCAGTGAGCTTAACCTTGAGGATGACTACGCTCTTGTACAGAAGTGTACCCTCAATAGCACCATTTTAGAGCTGCTCAATTTCTTGCTTTTGTTACCCTAATATCGATCCTTCGCAGGTGAGAGAGCTCCAACTACCCCACTTCACCTTACCCGCCCGTCCAACCAACTCAGCGCTTCCAATATGCCTTCGAAAGTCCGCGAGAAGGAGAGAGATCGTGATGGGGACACCCCAAGATCAAAGGACAAACCACGCCACAGATCCTCAAGATCATCTCGAAAGTCGTCGTCAAAGGACCAGGTTAAAACGATGGCGACTCCAGAGCGCAGCTGCAGCCACAGTCCGCCCCCCCTAGCTATACGCAAGTCTTCACTTCCTATACCTGAATTGGAACGACGAGTTTCCTCTAGTTCACCGAACGGAAGTAAGACAAGTCTACCATATCCATCTTTCTCAAAAGCACATAGCAAGGAAGCTATCGGGAGCCGAGAAAATGTCGCCAACCCTAGACCAGTGAGCTACTACACCCCAGATCCGACAGATCTCGACAGGAGTAAGGTTATACATAGCGATGGAAGTGCACCTGTGACTACTGTGGAGGCCCCTCCCAGTCCACCTGAGACTACAATGGAGCAAAGGCCCAAGATCCATGCGACGAAGCTTGACAGACCCAAGAGCGATCGCAAGAAAACCGATCTACAAAAGGCTGCCGAAGAGTTGAAGAGGAGGCTAGGGAGAGGAGGTTCTGAGATAGTAAGCGATAGAAAATCGGATCGCCACTCACAAAGTTCGAAGTCGAAGACCAGCCAGCGGGATTCTGTAAAGGACGAAGACAGGTCCACACCCTCTTCGAAACGCTCCAAGCCCAGCACGCCTTCCAAGTTGAAGCCAAAGCCAGTAACTGTCGAGGACAGTTTTTCAACGACAGACCTCCAAAAATCAGCCTCATCTGAACAGTCCTCTATGACCGAGACGGAAACTCCCACTACATCTACCATCGATTCCGACGCTACCTCCATTGCGCCAAATCAACCAAACTTGCAGCAACCAGCTCTTTCTCATGCCGATGGCGATTCCACTACAGACCCGGACTCTTCACCTAGAACACCAACGCTTATAGAGCCACAATTCCCACCTAGCAGGAAAGAAACACCGGCCTTTGTAAGTGATGGAATGACGGGCTACACAGGGCCTTATCAGGAATCTCCAATGCCGCCACCTCCTCCACCACCTCCGATGCTGCCCTATGCAGCACCAAAGGTCGACTACTTGATGCTCAACGGAGGTCTGTCACAGAACATTCCGAGAACGTTGTTAGGCACAGGACAACCAATCCAGCCGTCGCAGAATATTCCTCCACCAATAGCATTACAAGTTGACAGGTTCTTCGCCCCTTTCAACCATCTACTAGACGACTACACCAATGTCATCTCACGAAATGGATCGCTTGCAGTAGCTACTGGTTATCGCTCTATTGCCCGTCGCTTACTTGACCGACTGGAGGCAGTATTTGCCCGGGACATATCATCAGAAACATGCACATGCATCGTGTGCGAATCGAAACCTGTTACAAGCGAGGCCGAGGATGAGAGGGGTGTTAGTTGGGGTGAGATCCTGGAGTATGTATGTGGGCGGCAAGAACTACCACCATGGCCAGCCTTTACCCTCGACTCTTCCCAACTCGGACTCGGCATTTCAGTTGAGGAGCATAAGCCGCCAATGCAGAAGTTGGACATTGACGTACCAGAGGAGTATCGTGACCACTACGTTCGACAATCAAAGAAAACCAAGCAGTCGGTTGACCGTTGGCTTGCATGTCAACCAGATAATCCGGCCAGTCCTCCGCAAGACATTGACGATGAGACACTCATCTTCGCGATGCTCACTCGGCTTCTGCCAGAGCAACGGCCATTTTTCTCACACTTACTCGGTGTCGCACCCAGTAGACCTGCTTCTCGTGCATCCACCCCGCTTATCGCACCAAAATCCGAATTGCTCGAGAAAACCGGTCTTGCCATTCAACGCCTGTATCGATTAGCAAATGTTCCCCGAGATCCTGAATCGGCAATGTATCTCCTAACCAACACGTCCCTCCACAACATCCTTGCTACCCTCGCCGCCATCAGCAATGGTGAATGGGAAATCCTTACGTCCGGCCGCTTTGATGGTTTCCTTCGTAGCGGCGCCGATGATACTGCCCCCACCCATCCAATCTCTCGCCAAGCCTCCCGAGGGCCTACCCCAGCAACCGTCCCCTCGCGAGGAACCACTCCCTTCTCCCGAGGTACCACTCCTTTTTCTCGCGGGCCTACCCCTGCCGCTATAGGCGCACCAGTAGCCATGGACGAAGAAACCGAAATCGCCGTCCTTGCCGAAGTGGAACGTGAAATCTACCTTGGCATGGAAGCCCTCGAAGACGCCTTCGAGGCTCTACACTGCAAAGCCGAAACCGTCCGCCGCCAGCTTCGGGAACGCGGCGCTGGGCTATCAATAGCGGGTCAAGCCCGTAGAGGGAGTTGTAATCTTGATGCTAGACTGGGTACGCCGGCAAGTGGGTTCGGAGGGGGAGCCGGGTGGGATAGCGAGACGGACGATGGGATTGATGATGGCATGAGCGAGATTGTCCCGGATGATAGTGCGAGTAATGTCTCGCGGAGTCGGATGAGGAGACCGAAGAGGAGGAATGAGAGGAGAACACCGGCCTTGGTAGAGGAGGACGAGGAAGAGGAGGCTAGTGAGATGGCCGGCAGCAGGAAGTGAGGGCGTATGGCGTTTTTCTAAGCGAGGAGATGAAGGTGGAGTATTCAAGGGGGAGGGTAATAATCCCAGGAGACGACCCACGAGGGATTCTGAAGAAGGCCTTGTACGGATACCCAGTTTCCAACACTTTCACAACTAGTTCTGCCACAGCAACAGCGAAGTAATCTAATTCGCAGACTTCCGGAGGGCATATTTCAGCCAGACGAAACAAAGCTTCTCCACAAGGAAACCTCTTGGCTTATGTGTAACCATCTTGGAGTCCGCAGTCTGTATGAATACCTCTTCCTATTCCAATAACCGAGGGATTTCAGGTACCTCTACGCGCGAGATGTTACAGTCATCTAGTTTTACTATCACGATCGCGTTTCTTGTACTTTAGTTTAGCAGCATACCTAGTGCCTACTTCAGGCGATGAGGGATGAGGTAGCGCATCCTATAGCTCGCATTACCAATTCTCAGGCTCTTTTCTAAGAGCATCATATCTCATCCCTCTCCCTCTACACACAGATGCACTTAAATCCCCCTCATACTCCTCCGCCATCCAAATCATCCACGCAGCCGCACACAGCCTCGTCGCCCTCGCCCTCGCCCTCGCCCTCGCCCTCGCTCCCGTCTTACTTGATCTCGGGTGGCCGGCGCAACAGTACGTGTAGTACTTATCGGTTGCAACCTCTAGACCAACAAGACAAGTTGGTCTGACCTTTGTATCTCACACCCGGAAAGCCTCTGGTTCTCGGCGCCATAGGGCTGGTTTACGCTAGTGAAGTCTTAGCCTATCTCCTTCGAGATTGCTTCCTACCTTACCTACCTTACTTTATACTGCAGCCACAAGGGATTTTGAACGGATACAGTATGACGCCGCATCTCACCAGTCTGTGTTGTTCCTTCTTGTATGCAAGTTGGGTGAAATGTGTTTTAGAGAGCTACGTCGCGTTTGGTTCATTGTCGCAGTGGCTTGTTCTTGTGAGGTGGCTTCCTTATTTGGGGCTCCTGGGTATGAGGTGCGAATGTGTTGGGGTCATTCGCTGCTAGGTAAGTGGTACTGGATGCAATGAATACGGAGAAGTGCCAACGGGTCGACATTTTTCCTAATTAATGAGGGAATATTGCTTTATAAGATACGAGTACTTCACCATGCGATTCAGTCTATCGATAACGCTATCAGCTTCTCAAAGAAGCTACAAGAACAACCGAGAGCGGTAGCTATGAAGAAGTAATTGATATTTCCTCGGTTTTCTTTCTGCTGTCGCGCCGCCCCTTCACGATCGCTTTCTGTTGGGTTTTCTCTACTTCTTCAACAAGCTTTGGCTTCTCGAATAATTCACTATTCCCGATACAGTCTTGATGCAAAGAGTCAAATGTAGCCAATAAGAAGCGATCGTGAGGGGGCGGAGTGATAGTGAAGAACTACGGAAACCTCAATAGAGAGCCATTGTGATGGCGAAAGCGAATATCTCCTCTTCTACAGCTTTACCAAGAGCGCCATGAAGTCAATTCCCAACAAGACTTGCTGCATCAATGCCTTTAAGGTTACTTCTCATTGGGTGTCTTTATTAATTTCTGCTTCATCCTACTCTTCATTACCATAATTCGTTAATCAATGTCAATATTATAATGCTGGGAACATCATGGCTATGGGTATATAATGGGTACCTTCGCTCGCTATTCCTTTCTCTCACCACAACAGAACGTACAATCGGCTTTCTCCATTATAAAAATACATCAAAGTTTCATTACGCGTCACAAACCACCAGATCCCCGAGCGGCCGTTGTCTATTCCAATCTCAAACAAAGCTTCTCGCGAATACGGAAGCTCCTCGATCCTCCTCACAGCCTCGGGCAGCGAGCCGCTGGCCACGGGGCCTAGATGCTCGCGGACCAGTCCTCGCTGGCGGAACAGACAGGTCGGAAGTCTCTACCTCCTTTCCGTAACGCTTGCTGACGGGAGGAACAGCTGGCAAGCCTTAGCATCTCCCTCATATTCATTTGTGGAGTGGATAACCCAAGCGCCTTAACACCCCCTCTCAATCAGTAACTCCCGAATTCGACCATCGTCCTACAATGACGGACACGCCGGGGGATTGGCTATGTCCTTTGTGCTATAGCATGAATGATGCAAGAACAATGCACTGCGCCTGCGTGGGACAAGTAACGGAAGGAATGAGAAGTCTAGAAATGACAGCTACTTCTGGCGGACCCAGGCATGACACTCGGCCCAGTGCATCGTCCGCATATTCAACTGGCACTTCTCGGAGATCAAAACCGGCCGGGATCAGTATGCCAACTGGTTCTGGAGAGTCCAAGTATTTAAGTGGATCTGCTTCATCGTCCGCTTCTTCAACAGCCAGTCCACCTAGGCAGCCACCTCGTGGGATAGCTATGCCATTTACTACACCAACTCCGCACCCGATTGAAAGTACAAACGTTCCGACGCCGCCAAATAGACAGCAACGCACGCACCACCATGCTCAAGCATCTAACCAGGCTACCCTTTACCCATCTTCCGCTTATCGAGCTCCACCACCGGTTTATGGGGAACCCATACTACCCAATACTTTACCACGTGCACCGCGTTATGGAGAATTAGGGTGGGCTCCACCGGAAGTCAGGCCTCAACATCCCAACCTAAGCCAGCAACCATGGCCGGAGACATCTTCAATACTAGCTTCGCAACGAACAGGATACCCGCAGCGTGAAGAAGACAGGATGCTAGAAAATAAGCGTAGGCGTGATAATAAGACCGTGGAGCAGAAAGAGCAGGACCGTCTTTATCAGCAAGGATATAGAGCGGCAATGAAAGACGAGGCAAAAGACGATTATCTGGAGAAAGATCGTGTGCGTAAGCGGAATAAGACGAAGGCAGATATACGAAAGCGGGAGGCAGACGAACGTGAGCGCGACGAGGCCAACGCTACAGGAGATATTGGAGAGAAGCGAGCTAAAAAGGACGGTAAGAAAAAGTAACCGCTACTCCTTCTTCACGCAGCTCCTACAGCTTCCGAACAAACCCCCCAGAAATTGCGACAAAAAGTGCAATCACAGCAACCCACGCTCGTACACTTGCGTTCCTTGTTCCGGGATTCAGAAATGCCTTTATCTTCCCGTGATTCGAAATAATGTCTGCAGGAATTTCGGTGATGATGAGGGTGCAAAAGTGCATTAATTTCCTTGGTTCGAGACGGTATCTGTTGGAGGCTTGGTGATGCCGGGGCTGGCAGGGCAGAAAAGTGCTGTATTTCTTTGGTTCGAGACGGTATTTGCTGGGGTCCAGGTAGCAAGGGGACAAAGTGCTTTTACCCATTTTTATTTCATGGCGGTAATGGCGTAGGAGTATGTGGATGACATGGGGGCATGATACTTTTCGGATTTAGTCGAATAATTTCGGTTTTTTCTTCATCTCCTTTGGTGACCATTGTGGAAATGCAAGCTTTCCCCCCTACCAACCCATTTCCAGTTCTTATCCTGTAATCCCCTATTGTAAGTAGAAGGAAACATCAGCCGCGAACCTTCTGACCTCGCTCACGCCCTTCTCGTCATGATCCTTCACGCCACCGCCATTCCTTTAGTCCCGCGCCCTGCCGGAGAAGGAGCAAGTGAGTTGGAGCAAGAAAACGGCAAACGACAAGGGTATGAGAAATCCAAGCTATCTAACCTTTCACGTTTGAACACCTGCTAGCGGAGGTGGAGCAAGAGCAAGAGCAGGGGTAGAGAATACCGAAGCTAAGAATGATTCCTGCATGCAAGGAGAGAAAGAGGATGAATTGTTGGTATTCCAAACTCGCAATCCACCTCCTTTCAATGCCACGAGAACACACCAATTCCCCATCTATATCTAATCAAAGTCCTCCACCTACATACAGTACTTCGAACCTACCTACTAACAGACACGGTGAACGGGTTAGGAAAAGGGGGCATATGAAAAACCAATCACCGACCATGACGATGTTTGTTAATCAATCCAAATCCCGATTCATAAAGAAGAAATAAGAAATAAGAAGTAGAAGAAAAAACTTGATCAACCCCCCCCTCAAGAACACGGCTAGAATGACAATCCAAACGATTATGCAACGTAGCACCAATTGAGAACAGTTGCCAAGGAGTGGCCGACTTGTAGGCGAAGCGCCGAGAAGCTTCAAAGTTGATGATAGCATGGTCTGTGTAAGATTTAATACTACCTAGGTCATGTAACCCCGTCAACCACCTCATCCACAGACCCTCGATAACTTCTTCTGCTACCCCTATTCCCCTTCCCTCATCCACTCTCCCCTCTCTCCTCTCCCCTCTCCCCTCTCCCCTCTCCCCTCTCCCCTCTCCCCTCTCCACTCTCCCCCCTCCTCACACCCAACCCAACCCAAACCACCCTCCACACCACCACCACCACCACACCGCACACACACCGAACGCAAACCCACCACCCCCCCTCCCTCGAGCGGATCGCAGAGCTCCGAGAAGAGCGAGATGCGAGATGGAAGGGGTTCAGGTACGGATAAGCTGGGTGGTCTAAGTGGCGGACGGGGAATCAAGGGGTTGGTTTGAGGAATCGGGAGGGTTGAGATGGGGATGTTTTGAGATGAGTGATGTAGTGGTTGTTGGGATGGAGTGGATCGAATAGAGTATTTGTGGATAGGGTGAGAGAACAAGGGGTTTTGACGGATTGAATTGTTGGAATTGCTATGTACACTCTGAAATAAAATGCGTGAAGAAAAGGTTAGACTCCCTTTACAGCGCACACCCCACTGCGCATATTGGGCTCCCACCAATCGTTTATCCACGACTAAGAAAACGCCATCGCCTTCTTAATCTCCTGAATCGCCTTACCAGGATTCAGCCCTTTGGGACATGTCCTGGAGCAGTTCAAGATCGTATGGCACCGGTACAAGCTCATCGAGTTATCCAACGCCGCCTTCCTCGCCTCCGTGCGCTCATCTCTCGAATCCACTAGCCACCGGTATGATTGCAGCAGTACTGCCGGCCCCAAGTACTCCTCGGAATTCCACCAGTACGAGGGGCAAGACGTCGAGCAGCAGGCGCAAAGGATGCACTCGTAAAGGCCGTCGAGTTTTTTGCGCTGTTCGGGAGTTTGACGGTTTTCGAGGCCGTCGGCGGATTTGGTATCTCGTTGGAGGTAAGGCTTGATGGATTTGTATTGTTTGTAAAAATGGGTGAGGTCGGGGACGAGGTCTTTGACGACGTAGGTGTGGGGGAGGGGGTAGATGCGGGCTTCGTGGGAAGTTTCAGTGGGAATGCGGCCTGTTTTTGGTTGATTAGACGAGATAATGAGAAAGTGTTGATGGTGACCTACATAGACAGGCCAGCGTATTAACTCCGTCAATGTTCATTGCACAGCTGCCACATATTCCCTCTCTACAGCTTCGGCGGAATGTCAATGTAGGGTCGACCTCGTTCTTGATCCGAATCAAAGCATCCAGCATCATCGGGCCCGTCTTGTTCAAGTCCAAGGTGTAAGACTGCATCTTTGGCTTTTCTTTGGGCGTATCTGGTGACCATCGATAGATGTGGAACGTCTTGATTCTAGCCTCTGGGTCTTTCAGAGGCTCTTCAATGGTAGAGGTGTGCTTGGGTGAGACTGGAGTTTGAGAGGCGGATGTGGCTTCAGCGAACTTGGAGATTGGCTCAACAGTGGCATAGGATCGTTGAACGATGGAGGAGCGGAAGAGGGGACGTGATGACGCCAGAAGGCGGGATGTGGAGGTTCGCAGGGCGGCCATTGTGGAGAGTGATCAGAGGGTGTTGGTTAGAACAGACACAGCCAGGAATACTGGATATGATGTCCCAGTTTCAGTTCCAATCAGTGAGGATTGTTCGAAGAAGTTGAATGGTTCTTGGATGCGGACAAAGAGTTGCGGGATGTTGTTGGAGGCAAATGCACTAAACTATCGATCGAGGCGTTAGTGGCGCCGAGGCTCAAGGCACGTGACTGATGTCGTAATTCAAGATTGCAACGGTTTTGATTGGCTCAATAAACGTTGAAGCTCCTCCACACTCCAGTACGGAATACTCACAGAAGAGCCCTGGCGGTAAGCCTGCGACAATGTCTAGGTCGAGGTGACCGGGTTCCAAACACGGTGCTACTGTCCCTCGTTTCCTCGAAATGACAAGTCACAGTACGAGCAACTCCTCCGCAAGAGGATAACGCAACCCGGTCATGGCTGCTTCTAGAGATGAGCATCCGGTCATGCCACCAGGAAGCCAGCAGCCAGACTGGGAGGTTCCACGCAACTATCACACACAAGCCTCTATACCACCAATGGAGGAAATCTACACGGACAAGCAGCATTCGAGGGGTTTCAAAACAACCGCCGTCGAGCTCCTAGACAAGACCATACCTCCCCACCGAACCTACCTCGGTCTTCGCAGGCGATACTTCCTGAGCGCCCTCGCAGCTGCTATCATCCTCGTCATCCTAGCCATAGGACTCGGCGTAGGCCTAAGTAGCCACTCTGGGTACGTCCCTCATTCCTCTAGCCAACCACTTTTCGCTCACCCAGCCCCCAGTAGCGAAGACCTCCCCCTCCCAACCAACGCCAAAACCTTCACCGGCGACCTCACATACTACTCCCCCGCCCTCGGCGCCTGCGGCATCACCTCCTCCGACAGCGACGACATCTGCGCCGTCAGCCATATCCTCTTCGACGCAGCGTCCAAGGGCTCGAATCCGAACGCCAATCCGCTTTGCGGTCTTAAGATCCGAGCTACGCGGTTCAATCCGCAGGTGAATGGGAATCGGAGCGTGGATCTGAAGGTCGTGGATCGATGTAATATCCTCCATGACTCGTACAACTCCTCGTATAGACGCTGACAATTGGTGCAGGCGTCGGATGCAAAGCCACAGACATCGACCTCAGCCCCAGCGCTTTCGACAAGCTGGCTGATCCAGCTGCTGGTAGAGTCCGTGTGACTTGGGCTTGGCTCTCGCCGACACCTTCGCCCTGAATCTGAGCGGACGAGATCGTGGGGGGAAACGGAAGGGTCGGTGGGTGGATGGTAGCCGAGGGTTAGGGTTGGAAAGTGCAGGGATGAAGCATTAACTACTAGATACTGCTGCTTTTGGATACATAGCTTGACACCAACACCATCCCAACGAGTTATCGAACATCCCACCCCCATCTGCCATGGCGTCCACATCAAACCGAAAAACCATCACCAGAAACCCTCTCAGCACCAACCTAGTAAACAACAATTCAGCCCCGCCAAGCCAACTCCTCGCTCGACCATACACTATACCTATGAAGCTTCCCCTATATCCCTCCACCCTACCTCCCTAACCATCCATGCCGCACGTACGCCTAATCCCCTAACTATCACGGCATTCCTCCAGAAGGGGTACTCCGGAGCGAGGGCTACAGTAGCTGTGAGATTAGTTTATTTTTCTGTAGAAGACGGGATGGCGGGTTTTGGAAAGTTGTTTTTGGGGAATAAGGGGTTTTTATCTGAGTAGGGAGGGACGTGGGTATCTGTTTGAGGAAAGAAAGGGTAGGAGGGGGGTGGGGTGTATGTGTGGTGACTTCGAGCTTGGGTTGTGTAGTTTGTGAAGTGTAGTTTGTGAAGATTAGATGGTTTGGGATTGTTAGGCAGGCTTCGTGGGGGAGTTTGGCAACTGGAGAGAGGCTTCTAGCAAGTCATGTGGGTTTTAGCTTTGGAACAGGTAGGAGGGCGTAGTTTGAGTTGAGTTTCTGCTTGAGCGCCAACCCGCCCGCCCCTTTACCTCCGTTTCCCTCCCTCCTCCCTTATCATCCCTCATCTCCTATTCTCCGTCCCTCCTGCCTACATCCTCTCCATCTCTATCCCCATCTCAGATTCATACCCAACCTCATCAACATCCACTTCCATTTCCGAGCCTGCCTCATGCCCATCAACCTCCATCTCATCCCCATGCTGTTCAGCTGCTTGATCTCCGTCTTTTATGGTGTTTGCTCCGACATCTTGGTGTTGGCGGTGGTTACTGGCGTCGCCGCTTACGGGGTTGCCTTTGCTTGAGGTGTCGTTGAGGAGATCGAGTCTGCTGTGAGCGATGTGGGATATGTGAGTGGGTTTGATGGTGCTGTCCGTCGTTAAGTTCTGCTGGCTTTGTTGCTGTTGGGAGGTTGAGAGGTCTGAATTGCCAGGTCTTGGGCCAGAGGATTCTTCAGGTGAGTTATTATTCAATTCACTGCCGTGCGTTGTCGACTGCCACTCCAAAAAATGCTCTTTCCACCCCCCCGCCGAATCATCCGCAGGCCTCAGAATGACCTCGCCAGCCTTGATGCACGATTCGCCCTCCCTCGGAAAGCCAGTTGCCACACACGTGATTCCTTCTGCCTCCTTTACAATGACATTTGCTTTCTCGCCTATGGAAGGGTCCGCTACTCGTATCATATTGAAAAGAGGGTGGATACTGCCAACCCAGACATTCTCGCATGCGTCCTTGCTGTCACTGCCGTCGCTTTCGTTATTGGTGCTCATGGCAGACCCTGCGGAGCTTTGGTAATTTGTTCTCACACTCCTCAACCACGCCCCCATTTCACCCCCATCCAACACCTTCTCAAGCACCGGTCCCGTCGCAATTCTCGTCTCCTGCATAATCTTTGCCAAAAGTGTATTAAGAACCCATCCATCACACATCTCCAGATACTCGAAAGGATCCCTAGGGCCTTTGGAAGAGAACTGGAAAAGCTGGTTTAGGTACTGGATCGGGCGCACCACGTTAGCGGTGAAAGACCACGGGAGAGATCTCCTGGCGTTTCCAAAATCATGTGCATGGTCTTTTGGCTGAGGGATATTGAAGGCGCCGTTCCAAGTCTTGGTGCTGGGTAGACAAAGAGGATTGGTGTTGGTATTCAAAGCGGTAATGAGTGTACGCACAAGGAGAAGGTCGTAGATGCATTGGGCTTTGGGATGGTTATACAGGCTGCGTGGATGGAGGGGGTGGACGTTTGCGAGGGGGTCCTCTGTGTGTTTGGGAAAGGATTCGCATATCTTGCGCTGGATGTTAGTTCTGAGACACATCTCGGCGAAGGGTTCTGCCAACTCGCGGCATACAGGAGAACAGTGTAGTATAGGAGCGCCACGCTTTTCGAAGAACTCTTGGTTGAAGCGTGGCGTTTCTTCTGCTGGGCTTAGGGGTGAGGCCAGTCCATAGTGTGGTGAAGCGGTTGAAGGTAAGGAGGGCGGTGGGGAGCTGGTCGCGCTGGTCGCGCTGGTCGCGCTGGTTGTGTCGTTTTCGGGTGAAGAGTTTGTCGAATCGCTTGCGGACAACGTTGAGACTGTGAGGAAGAGGCTACAACTGGCGTTGTGGTCAGTCGATGCTGGTTTCAAGGCTGCAGCACATGTACTACAGTAGTAAATGCTCTTTTCTGTTACTTCATGTGATACTTGGCATTGACAGACAACCTTTGAGATACTAGTAGTGACATGCCAGCAATTCGTCTCCGATAGCATCTCCTCACCAGGATAAATGTCTCGACGCGCGCGTAGTTCGACAGCTGGCGTCAAACCCTCCTGGGTAGGCCTAGTGGTACACGGCACGACAAGATTCGATGTATGTTGCCGAACCATTTCGCCAAGCTCATCGGTGACACTGGGAGAAGCTCCCAATTTCTTCCATGGATAGACCTCTCGTCGTACCATTGTCACTTTTGTTTTCATCAATTCCTTTAGCGGAGGCTGCGATGTCGAGGCTATGTCATCCCCACCAGTCATCTTTCCCAGTGATTTCTTTCTCCTCACTTCCTCTTCTTCCATGATGTACTCAATACATTTCATGGCTTCTCCGCCAAGGGTATTGAAACAGGATATCTCAACTGATGTAGGATCACATCTCATCAGAGCATCCGAAATCAAGCCCAGACCATCGGATATAGCACCACCACCACAATACATAAGGGCAGCGCTCATCCGGAAGATTGCTCGCATTTCCAAGGCGTGACACAGTTCTGCGCGATCATTCGTGTTGATCTTTGCTTCACCGTTGTTGATGACAATGCTGGCGAGTGGTAAGGTCTCCCAGCCTTTTCCAATCTTAGAAACCTCGGGCAATGTCCAAGAGGCACTACCATTGACGTGCAGTATTTCTGTGCGAAAGTATTTGCCGATCCTTGCAAGTCTGGTTGCGGCGACCCTCTTCAGTTCAGGGTCTCGAATATCGACATTGATAGATCGCATCTCATTAGCTGCTATTCCAGCTCGATACGCGTCGACTACTGCTAACGCTGGATATCCAAGCCTCATGTAGGCTAACGCACGGTTCAGGAAAGCGCAGATGTGACCAGGAGAGGTCTCGTAGAGAACCTTGGTGTAAAGTTGGAGCGCTTTTTTTGGCGCGCCTTTGCTGAGATAGGCGTTGGCTCGGAAGAGAAGTTCTTCGGGGCTGTTGGTCGCGTGAATAAGGCGGAGACTGGGTTTGGCCATGGTAGCGGTTGATCAGGTTTGATTTTGAGAATAGAGCAGAGGTATTATGCTCAAAGACTCCGACTATTGGACACGATTTATAACATATGGCCATGTATGAATTGAGCAAAGGGCGAAAGGCTGGTGTTAAAGGATCATGCAATAGTCGTAGATAGATCTAACTTGTTAAGAGGACGCCTTTGAAGTTAGAGATTCAACACCTCAGTTGCCGACTTTAGTGTTTGAATATTGGTGTTGATGACTTAGCCTTGTGTTATGATGGTACACCAACAGCATTAAATTACATAGATCTCTCATGATATCTCAACTACTTTGCCTGAGTTACAAGACAGTAGGTTGATAGTAAAGACATTTTAGAAGTCGGAGTCCATGAAACTGCGATAAGTCGAAGAGTGATTGTGTTTCAAGGAGGCTAAGGTATGGAGTAGACCTCGCGTCAAGCGCGTCAAATTACCGAAAGGAGTAATTCATTAAGTATAGGCGAGGGCGGAATAAACCAAATATTGTCAAGATGAGATAGGGATACAGCCTCTCGTAAGGGCAAAAGAATATCCGAAGGAGGTGTCGAGTAACAAAGGGTTGAGACAGAGAGCAGATGTACGATCCTAGACATTCTTAAACCCCTCCGAAAGTGGTTGACGGGCAGACCACCACGCATCCATCGGCGCTTCGTTAGAGAGAAGTTTATCAGTCGTTAATGGCGACTGACTAGTGAAGAAGAGAACCCTATGTTGAATAATCGAAATAGAAAGGTCTCTGATACCAAACCTGAAATGGAGGCCGTAATCTAAATATGTGCAGCGAAGGAAAGCCTCTGACATCTGGGTCGAGCCGCCAGACCGACAAGTTCGGGGAAGATCAGGCTTAAGAGGAGGATCGCTGAACCCGGGGAAGGTAAGGCGATGAAGCCGGCTGTTCGGATCAGAAAGTACGTATCTAATTTTCGAATATGTTAAAACCCAATAGGGACGACTCGGTCAGAACATGCAGCCGTTACCTTGAGAGGAGGTCTAGGACTTGATTATGAATCGGTGGGAGTCCGCAAAGATAACAGCCGCTCAGTCAATTCTGTCGAAACCGAGGCGTCTTGCTACCCTCGTACGTGCTTACGTCTTCGGAATTGATGGGTAACAATGGCTGAATCAAGTTAACCTACCGTCTCGTTCTCTTAGGAGAGACCATCCATTGGAATGACGCTTTCCCTTACTTTACTGAAACTTCGAGTGGAAGTCCGTTCTTACAAGGACCCCGACAATACCTTTACAACTCTTAGTTCGATCCTGGTCTTGGCTCCAGCGGGAGGCTTTGGCCAACTCATCGTAAACGTACTCATCAGAAGAAGAAATAAGTCCGCGCATGTTGCAGCTTTCAACAACAGGGAATGACGCTCCGGTGCCGAAGTGGAAGAGTTCAATCACCTAAGGTCCAAGGGAAATGAAATAGATAATGAGACTCTCAGTGACGTGGACTCGCTTAAAGTTACCTATTGGTGCCTTCTCTTTTGCATTCTCATTTTGTGACTATCTCAGGCTTCGAAGTGACCATCGCTTCTTAAGAGAAGCCATGCCACCAAGCGCCAACCGGTTCTGATAGAGACAGCCTTCGTAGCCGGCGTCCGTCACTTCTACCCTTCCGGGTTTACTATAGATCTAACGGTGTCGAGTACTTGAGTAGAACGTTACTATCGAGGCACGATACTTGGGTAGAACGTTATTATCGAGGCACGGTACTGACGAGAAACTTCTTGACGAGAAATGCAGCCACGGTCCTACGGTTGCACCTGTGTTGAATATGATAGATTTGCGATGATGCCTTAGCAAGAATAGTTGGAGAGAAGAAAGGAAGATGACGCTAATTGCAGTAAGAGTGTAAGCTTTATCGAGCTTCCGCGGGTCCCCTGAAACAAATCTCTTTCTAGATCAATGCTGAGACCTTTCTTCCGTCGTTCTAGCTTAGCAAGATACATGGTGGCTACTCTTCTTGACCCGCTTTCCAGCCGCCGGGAGCGCGAGGGGCCATTCTTGAGACAATAGAGAAAGTCCAGGGTATTCGATATTCGTAACGTAGAGTTTCCGTGGAGAATTAATTGGTCATCTCCGAAGATCCATGCAGATGAGACTTTCTCGAGACGTTCGAGCACCTAGAACGACGTCCTTTCCTGCGGTATTAACAGGGCTGTGGTAAGAGAAGAGCAAGGTGATGTGTAGGTACTTTAGGGAGTACCGAGTTGAAAGTGCAAGATTGGGTAGAGTGAATAAACTGTTTCGGGTGCTCGGCCTATAGTTATGCAAAAGATGTGCCCTGCATTAAGCTGCATAAAATCGGAACTAGGAAGGCGAAGATCCCGGGAACGTGCAGGGCAAGATGTTGTGCAGGGCAATGGTACGGTAGGAATCGCTGCGACAATCGGAAAAGAAGTCCTTGGTGTTGGGTTCTCAGACTACAACCATCCAAAGACTGCGGATTCCTCCCACTGTCAACCTCGACGAAGATGTCGCTGTTGTTATCAATCGAACCACCGTTCTTATTTCTGTGAAGCCCACGCAGTCCTGGCTGCTTCTAGCGCGCGGGATCCGGGGGCCGCGTTCAACGGTAGCGGAATAAGGTACTAGGTACCCACGACCGACATCAAGGAGTCAGAAGGTGCCTACTTATCTTTACCGTTACATGACTTTGTCTCATCTACTAAAGCGCTGTTCACCATGGCCCTTGATCTAGAGCTGACAATGGCGGGACTGCTTAGATCCCCATCATGGCAGAGTTGGCCATCCCTCCGCTACCATCACCAATTGACCCCGAGAAGCGACGTCAAGAGCTAGCCTTCCTCGAGGGTCACGATGCCGACATACCAACCGATGACCAGACGCCTGTGAATCCTGGCATATCAAGTTCGAGGGCACCTGCGCATCAATCAACAATCGCGCACCCTGCGAGTGAACATAAAGGGAAGAGCCTCATAGACAAGGATGAGCTAGTACCGGAATCATCTGCGCATGAATACAACAACGATAAGATCGCCGAAGCAAACGGGTCTAATGAGAGGACGCCCTCGAACCAGAATGAGTCTGAACTGAATTCACATAAGAATGAAGATTCAGAGAAGCGTCTGGGTGGAGTGCATGACTTGGAGGCTGGACACAAGAGCTCCTCCACGAGCCAGACCGAAGCAGAGGCACATGTGAATGAGCCACAAAATCCAAATATAATCTGGTGGGATGGGCCAGACGATCCCGAGAACCCTCTCAATTGGTCGGAAGCTCTGAAGCTGGGTAATGTCGCCATCATCTCCATGGTTACCTTCATCACGCAAGTATCCCAACTCTACCTGCTTGCCCCAGTTAGCTGACTGCTTGCGACAGACCTCTAGCATCCTCCATGTTCGCTCCAGGCGTCCCGGAAGTGATGACGGAGTTCAAGTCCACAAACATTCAGCTTGCCTCATTCGTTGTGTCAGTCTACATTCTCGGCTACGCCTTCGGTCCTTTTCTCGTCGCCCCACTATCAGAGCTATACGGTCGTCTTCCTGTTTATCACGTATGCAACGTCAGCTTCGTCATCTTTACTATTGCCTGCGCCGTCAGCAGCAATCTTAACATGCTTATCGGGTTTCGGTTTCTTGAAGGGGTCTTTGGATCTGCCCCTTTGACTTTAGGCGGCGGCTCGATAGCAGATATGATCATACAAGAGAAAAGGGGTGCGATGATGGCCCTATGGGCTATGGGTCCTCTCCTAGGCCCAGTGGTTGGTCCAGTCGCAGGCGGCTTCCTGTCACAGGCAAAAGGATGGCGATGGGTGTTTTGGTTGATTGCCATCGTGGTGAGCACAGGGCTTTCTACATGAGATGAGATATACATATGCTGACAGGCCAGGCTGGCGCCATCACCCTTGTAGCCTTCGTCTTACTGCGCGAGACCTATCCTCCGACGCTTCTGGAGCGCAAGACTAAACGGTTGAGGAAACAAACAGGCAATCAGAACCTTAGATCCAAATTAGCCCCCGACCTCACACCTGGAGCTCTGTTCAAGATCGCCATCTTCCGACCTATGAAGATGTTGGTGCTTTCTCCCATCGTGCTGGCTCTGTCCACATTCATGGCTGTCGTGTATGGTTACCTGTACCTCCTTTTCACCACTATTACCGAGGTCTTTGAAAAGGAGTACCACTTCTCTCAAGGGGCAGTTGGCTTAACATACTTGGGTATTGGGTTGGGAATGTTTGTCGGCTTGCTTCTTTTTGGTGGTGCCAGTGACCGTATCCTCAAACGCATGTCCAAAGACGGTGTGATGAAGCCCGAGTATCGCTTGCCGCCAATGATACCTGGAGCTTTCTGTGTCCCAATTGGGTTGTTCATATACGGCTGGACAGCTGACAAGCATACCTTTTGGATCGTGCCCATCATTGGTACTGGATTAGGTAAATCCTCCCAAATCCAAGGACATTCTGCTTTTGCTAATAATTCCAGTCGGTGTTGGTATATTGGCCACGTTCATGCCAATCTCAACCTACCTCGTCGACGCCTTTACCATACACGCCGCCTCGGCCCTCGCAGCCAACGCCCTGCTCAGATCGCTCGCTGGCGCCCTACTTCCGCTAGCCGGCCAGAAGATGTACACGACGTTGGGGCTTGGCTGGGGGAACTCGTTACTGGCGTTTATAGCTCTGGCAATGTGTCCGATTCCATGGATTTTCTTCAAGTACGGTGAGAGGATACGGACAAGTCCGCGATTCCAGGTTACCTTTTGAGAGTTTTGAGCTCTTAAAACAACATATTCATTCGCAGCATCAATCAAACTTCATTCATGCTCCCGTAATCCAAAGGTTACTACTTACCACCATTTCGCGCTATCCCAACTTTCGCGTGGGGTGAGTTTTCATTCATTGCGCTCGTCGACCTTCGCATCACGCTCAATCTTCATTACTTCTTCACCCTATCCCGCGTCTCTCGAGCGCTTTTTTCACTGTCCTCCAACGGGTATATATATATCCCCTGGCTTCTCTCACAGCAGAACATCGCAAACCACATCTCTCCGCCAATACAACCCCACCCAACATCCCCTTTGGCGCTACAAAACCAACCTATTCCCCGCGCAACACCCCCTTAACCTCTACCTGGCGGAATCGGCGACGGGAAGGGTTTTACGGATCTTTTGAACAATTCGGAAGTGGAAGCTCCACCCCCTGGCTATCGGGATCGATCTTCCTGAGGCCTTACGACCACCACCACCCTTTTTCTCCTCCTAGCCGCTACCTAGCGGAATCGGTAACGGGAGGGTTTAAACGCCATCTAGGAATAGTCCACATACAGAAACTTCACACCCTAGCTATCGAGATCGAGGTTCCTGAAGATCCTCCGCCCCCTACTTCCGCCGGCCCCCCCTTAATCCCTACCTAGCGGAATTGACAACGCGGAGGTCTCTACCACCCCCCGGAACAATCCGCCGATAGAAACTCCACCCAGTGGCTATCGGGATCGAGATTTCTGTAGGTCTTTATCCCTATACTCTTTCCGAAGCCCTAACTGGCCAATCCACACTTGGCAGCTGTAAAAAATGACAGCGCGATGGGAGTGTCACATATGCAAGAGCCTAATGAATCCTAAGAAGACAGAATGCAAAGATTGCCGCCACAAGAGATGCATGAAAGGCGGCTGTCGGCATCTAACAAAACAGGAACCAGAAACATGGAAATGTCATAAATGCAAACAGAAGGGTATTGCTATCGGCACTAATGCCTGCAGTTGTGGCCATAACAAGTGCGTTTTCTGTTCTGCTTATCTAAAGCAAGCACCTGCGGAATCAGTCACAAGAAGCCAGCCCGGTCCAAGTCCAAATTTGCGGGTTACTGAGTCAGATAGACCTGCTTCAAGACCGGCTTCTGGTTATGGAGCAGAGAATCTGGTAGCTTCGTTCCGGGAGCTGACCACCGCGTCAGAAATCCAAGATTCAACGCTGAGTTATGCACCACGCGATGTTGACCAGTACGCACGATTGAGTCCTCCAGGGTCTCCACAGCCTCGGCAAAAACGACGTCGACGTGAATTATATCCAGGAGAAAATGTATTCCAAACCCACCAATCCCCAAGCCGGTCAAATACGCCACCATTACCGTTTCCTCTTGATCGGCAAGCTTACGAAGCCAGAGATTACACCTCACCAGCTTACGGAGCACAAACACCGGGTATACAACCACCGCAGAGTGGGGAACTCGGCTACGTGGATCCAAGCTATAGGTCTCAACTTCCAAGTCAGCGCACGCAGCCGCCGCCATTTACAAGAGAGACGTCACCGCTGATAAAATCTTTCCCATGCACGCTGTGCGGCAGAGAATTGACGCTAGACCATCGCTGCTGGTAGGTTTAGAACCCGGACGATATGAACCAGTCCAGGCATGGCAGCCTTCAGTATATTCCTACTACTTTCGAGCCTGCGAGAGAGACATCAGAAAGGCGTGTTGTCCCAACCCATGACCAACCAAGCGATGACGACGACACAAGCGAAGACGAGGAAGAAGACCCTCGACCAAAAAGAACGAGGAGGCACAGTCCCCGTAGTCCGAGGTAAAAGCGGTAAAGTCTACTTTTCATTCCTATCTGTTCTACTCTTTCCTTTCCGGCTTTCCATTTTCGGCGGCGGTAATACTTGCGGTATCCCGTAAAATAGGGGGCAGGCGCGGACGATGGAAAGTTCTGCCATTCCAAAGGGGCGTTTGCGCGGTGGTAATTGCAGGAGTTGCAGATTCTCCCTCTTTCGGATTTTCGGTCTTACAATCTTTCTTTATGATTTAACGGCGTGTTAATGGCAGAGGGTGCGGCGGAGCAAAGGGGGCGAAAAGCATGTATTTCAGTTAGGGTTTTTTCGTATTATCTTATTTCGGTTTCTTCAATATGGTCGAGTCCTGGGAGAGAATTACCGGGGCGGCGACTTACTTTCTTGAACTCTCGGTATTACTGTGAAGTCATCGTTAACTTTTGAAGCCACTCAATGGCAGTCTTCGCCTTCCTTCGCGCTTATTAATTGTAGACCAGTACTTTGCGACTAGTGTACTAAGTTAGACGCGGCTTTCGAATACCATGTCCATAGCGAAGCATGATAAAACCTTATAGTAGAGTACACTTCGTAGCTATCTGTATAGCAGTCTCAATACTGTTGTTTAAAATCAAATGTACATTGGCAATTCGGGGACCCGGCCCGTCAATATTGACTTGCTAGGTCTGCTAATGTGGCCCCGGACTGGCTTCGGGCTGGTAAGAAGTCATATTGGAACCTTGGAGCGAATTCTGCTTGAAAATTTGCCTAAAATCTTGAAATCTTGCCTAAGCTTCGACGAAATTTTCATCACCCTACCTACTCGCCTACCTACATGTTCAGCTACCAACTCAGCTACCTACTCGCCTGCCAAACACGATACCGAACTCGATACCACTCCCTACCGAACACTCTCCATGGTTCCCTTCATGGCTTCCTCCATGGTTCCCTACGAAGCACCCTACATAGTCAACAATTCGTTTAAATAGATGGTTAGATAACTAGTTAGATAATCAAATCATTGATTTATTTCAATGATTTATTCGATGTTTAATTCATTGATTTATTTAATGATTTATCTAACATGATGCAGAAAGCTGAAAAAGTTGCTATTTCAGCCCCCAGCAATTAGAGTTGCTGGCCGGTGCTCTTGTAAAGTTGTAGCCCGAGGGCTGGTACATGCGCAGTCTAGCCCCGGGCTTGATTGTCCGTCACTAGCGCCCGGGGCTGGCCTTCCCGAATCGCCGATGATATAAAGTACATATGAGCAGACGGAGATGACGATGAGGACCTGAAGCGAAGAAGAGAATTCGGCCCGATCTGACATAAGATTAACATACCTTATGCACAGCTGATGCTTTCTTGAGTGATGAACATAATTGCACGTTAAATTTGTGTGGCCTCGCTTAACCCTACTTGTAGATTCGGCATCGGCATATGCTTTGCATCGGGCTGGAATGATTCGGGGCCCATGCTAATCACAAAGTCCGGCCCGATGCCGAGAATTGGTTCCGGCCCTGGCTCGGCTATTCCAACCCTCTACGAACTGCAAGCCGGGTAAAGAAGAGAAAAACAACCACAACACCATTGTACCAGCGCTGTTAGGAATCGACCTAATATAATATAACTCTCCAACGACTGGTAAGGGGTAAGATCTCAGCATCGGCGCGGCGATTTCTAGAGATCCTAACATAAGCGAGCCAGGGTCTGATATCCCTGCGCCTAGTTGCCCGATCACCAGCGGTTTTTCTAACTGCTTCGCTGCGCTGTGCTGTCACCTATCAGCGCAGCAAAGTGTTCGCAGACCCTCGCAGCAGCGGCATCATGGAGCACAGCGCAACGTCATAGTCCAAGCGCTAAAATAGGGGCCTTGGCGCAGCAAAGCAACCAGATCAGTGGTGGAGATTCAAAATTGGAAATTCATAATGGGTTGGGTGTAAAATTCCCCTGGATGTTCCCCTATGTGAATATACAATGTGCTGTACTATATGCGCTGCGCTGTTGTCCAGTAGTGCAGCACAGTCTTCCTAGACCCTCAAGAAAGCGCAGCAGCAGCGCAGATTGAGAAGACGCAGCATGGTGCAGCAGAGCAATGCCGGTGTACGCTCAGCGTACACTCAGCGGAGCAGTTGGAACCACTGGTGAGGAGCGGGTGTGGCTTCCAAAGAGGGTTTGCTGGATGTTCGCTGGTGTCAATAGACCCAGCGGGAGTGCCAGCCGGACGATCGATCGATGTTTGCTAGCCCTACGAGAACAAGTGCAGGTGTCGGTGCAGGTGTCGGTGCAGGTGTCGGTGCAGGTGTAGGTGCAGGTGTGTATTACAGTTCCAGAAAATGACGGGACACTTCGGCGTATAAGTCCTGAGGGAGTGTCCGGCCAAATGTTAGAACCGCGCGTCCACCAACCCTAACAGACATCCTTACATTGGGCTTAAGATCGTCGTATCCATCACCATTGTCCTTGCCACACCGCCCGCTAAGAGCTTTTCTGAAAATGCTTAGATTATCCCTCTTACTGCTTCTTGCTCCTCTCAGCGTTCTGACGCTTCCAAATTTGTACTCTACGGGTCAGTTGGTCCCTCAGTACCCCGTCAGCCCTGGCATACAAGATGTGCTTGCTCCAGCTGCTCCTCCACAACCCTCTGCTGTCCAGATGGTCTATCAATTCAAAGGCATAGCTGCGTTAGAGAATCTCGCCGCTCGCTCAAATGGCCACCTCGTTCTCACGGTTTCAAATCAACCAAACCTTTATGAACTTGATCCTAATGCGAAAGGGAAACTATCACCAATCCTTTTGTACAGCTTCCCTGGTGTCAGCAGTCTGACAGGTATAGCCGAATATGCCCCAGACATGTTCGCTGTGGTCGCTGGGAATTGGTCGAGTTTCACGTTCCAGGCGGTACCGGGATCATTTTCTATTTGGTCCGTCGATATGAAGACGGCTAAACCAACGGTGAAAATGATCACAGCGATTCCCGAAGCTGCTGCCCTGAATGGGGCGACGATTTTGCAGGGTGAACCAAATATCGTCCTCATCGCGGATTCAGCTCTTGGGGCCGTATGGAGGTTGGATGTAGCCACGGGCATCTATAGTATGGCTATGCAATACCCTTCCTTCACAAATGCTACAACTGCGTTTCCTAGCCCTATAGCGATCAACGGCCTTTGTGTGTTTGGAGAAATGCTGTATTTCCTCAACTCAGCTCAAAGGTCTTACGGCCGCGTCCCTATTAACGCTGACGGCAGCTCAGCTGGAGAGGTGGAGATACTTGCGAGAGTAGAATTTGGCGCGTACGATGATTTTGACATGGATTGGGAAGGTAACGCCTGGATTGCGACTCATTCGGACGCGTTGAGTGAGGTGACTCTGCAAGGAAAACAGAGAAATATCACAGCACAGCCTAATTTCAAAATGTTACAGCCAACGGGGGCAATTTTTGGACGAGGATCTAAGCAGGAGGAGAAAACATTATATATCACAACGGGGGGTGGTGGAAAAGCTGGAGGACAGGTTGTCTCCGTCCAAACTTGGCTGACTTAGTACACTCGAGGAACTAGTCGGTAAAGAGGGCCACCTATCTGTTGAGCTGTTTCAATCACTAATGGATTATAGGCAAGAGTTCTCAACAACCAAGAGATATCAGTGATTGAAAAGCATCCGTGACAGACCCTCCTTCATGGTTGAAGGCTGCATTCTAGATAGTTACGATTCAACATCTTTACCAAACGTTATTATTCCACACCCGCCTCATGTCATTGCTGCCATAAACAACATTTTCTAGTCATCCCGTACGTCTTAATAACTGCAATAAGGGGGTTAGCGCGATACTGGAATCAAATTCCCATATTGCCGCTGTATGTATCAGCTCCAATCGGAGGTAGGCTGAGAACGGGCGGCGTTAGGATTAGAATTCTACCGCGCACAGTGACGCAGCATCTTGAGGTCCGAAACAAGAGCATTCTTCGGCCCGTCACAATTAGGTAGATCTCATCATTCATCGGCATCTATCATTTCATTTGCTCACAATCGTCCGAGTCGCAGTATATATACATATACAAGATGGTGGGCGCAATTCCAAAAACCAAGATCTCCGTCCTTCGAGCTCCGAAAACAACACACAGGCACGTAAGATTCAAGCAATTTGTGAACGTGATCCGAAATGGCCAAAGAGCTGCCTACCGCTGAGCAAGAAAAGCTTTCAACCGAGAATGAGAAGAAAGAACCTTCGATCTCGGAGCAGCATCATGAAGACCAGACAGTTTATCCGAATGGGAACACCCTTGCTTTAGTTATGCTTGCCCTTTATCTCGGCGTGTTTCTAGTCGCTCTCGTACGGTTTTCCGCACTTTGAGGTTCATAATCAAGGAACCGAATTGGACCGAAACTGACCGAACATGCAGGATCGGACCATTATTGCTACAGCTGTTCCCCGCATCACCGATGACTTTAATTCCCTGGGGGACACTGGCTGGTACGGAAGTGCATATCTGCTCGCCCAATGTGCCTCTCAGTTACTCTTTGGACGGATATACACATTCTATAACCCAAAATGGGTCTTCCTCGTGTCGATCGGTCTCTTCGAGGTGGGGTCTGCTATCTGCGGTACCGCACCGAGCTCTATCGCCTTCATAATAGGACGCGCCATAGCGGGCTTAGGGAATTCTGGCATATTTTCGGGAGCAATCGTCATTATGGTGTATATTGTTCCACTCCACAAACGACCAATCTACCAAGGTCTCATCGGAGCAATTTACGGTGTTGCATCTGTTATGGGACCATTGCTTGGTGGGGTCTTCACTGACCATGTTACATGGTAGGCTTTCCACAACTTTCCTAGCCTTTGATACAGCTTCTAATCTATGATAGGCGATGGTGCTTTTATATAAACCTTCCCATCGGTGCCCTGACAATCCTGATTATCGTCCTCATCCTCAAACTACCTAGTCCGGAAACTACTGGCACCTCAATAAAACAGAAGTTCCTACAGCTTGATCCTCTCGGAAGTTTATGCTTCCTTCCTTGTATCGTGTGTCTCCTCCTAGCTCTCCAATGGGGAGGATCAACATACCCTTGGAAAGATGGACGAATTGTTACGTTGCTAGTGATTTTTGGAGTTCTACTAATTGCCTTTATCGCTGTCCAGTCCTGGAAGCAAGAAACTGCAACGGTCCCTCCGCGCATTATGAAGCAGCGGAGTATAGCATCTGGTTTTTGCTTTTCTCTCTGTCTTGGCGCTTCAATGGTAGTAATGATCTACTATCTACCGCTTTGGTTCCAAGCGATAAAGGGCGTCAGCGCTGTCGAGTCTGGAATCAGGAACCTCCCTTTGATACTTTCCTTGGTAATTGCCAGTATCGTTTCAGGTGGTGCCATTGCTGCTATAGGATACTACGCTCCTTTCATGATTGTTAGCACCGTCCTTATGTCTACTGGCGCCGGCCTTTTGACAACGTTCCAACCAGATACAGGTGGTTCAAAGTGGATTGGCTATCAGATCTTGTTTGGTATAGGCCTTGGACTAGGTATGCAGCAGCCTAATATGGCAGCTCAGACGGTCCTCTCGAGACAAGATGTCCCAATCGGCGCATCTCTAATGTTCTTTGCGCAGGCGCTTGGTGGCGCTGTCTTTATCTCTATCGCTCAGAGTGTTTTTACAAACACTTTGGTCCGTGGACTGAACAACGTGTCCGGACTCGATCCTATTAATGTGGTGAACATCGGAGCGACTGATGTTAGGAAAATTGTCGCCACAAATGATCTCAGTGCTGTGCTATTGGCTTACAATTCTGCGTTAACAAACGCGTATAACGTTGCATTAGCCATGGCATGTTTGTCTGCTGTTGGAGCATTGACAGTGGAATGGAGGAGTGTTAAGGGCAAGAAGCATGGTAGTGGGGTTGCAGAAGCGCAGGAATAGACTGTGAATACCATGTGAAAGACAATTGGCGCAAGGATTGACAGTTACTCATTCTAAATACGACACACGCTCCTGCCTCTTTTTGCTTACTTCAATTGGCTTAAAAATGAATTAATTTCCTCCCACTTAACTGTCACGGAGTAAATGTATTTTAAATGTCTCCCATTCAAGACATGTAGACAAAAAGTCGTCGCAGACCCCTCCAGCCATTTTGTGCGATAAATCCGGCAACGGTTTCTCTACCGCGGCCTCGATTCTTCCAGATCTGCTAGCTGTAATCCTTAGTAACGTTGTCGTTCCAGGGCTGTGGGCCTAATGAAGAGTGAAAAATCCTTTGTCTACGTACTGTGATTCTGGAGACAACAACCAACGTCCTCGTTGATCTTGATTGGCTGACGAGCAGATTTCTCTGAGCCGCCCGGGGCAGCATTTCCGATGCAATTCCTGTGCCAACGAGAGAATCCTGAACTGACACCTCACGTCGAGCCAACTGCATCCCTGTTAGAGAGGGGAGTATTTGCCAAAGAGCTGTGGATGAACGCAGCTAGAGGGGATCATCAGTATGTCTAGTTCTCTTTTACGGACTCTACTTCGTTTCCCAAAGTATGGCTATATTCTTCTGTCGTAAGTTGGAAGTAATCAATTTATATTGATGTAGCGATCTAGCTTTCTGGATGTGTATGTAGATGTAAGAAGCAGCGATCTCGCTAGAAGTAGAAGTTGTAGGTCCTAGGGGGGAACTAAATCAGGACTAGCGCCAATAGGGCAACCTAAGCGATTTCGGCATGAGCGATTTATTCAACATCTTCCTTGTTAGTTCAAGAATAGGAGTACGAGTCATTGTTGACATTTGAGATCCCAATCTGTTGAAGATTGTACTTTGATCTATTGCAACATACATAACGTTTTACCTCAAAAACTTCAATTATCAACCCTTTACCACATTGCCAAACATCTCAACTCCAAGCTCTCTCTTGGCTCCTCCCCCTCCCGCCCCTCTATCTCCACACTACTATGCATTGCTCCCCCTGCCCCGACGCTATGCCCCTCCCTGTCACTATCCCAGAGCCCGATAACCAACACCTCATCTGGCTTCTGCTCGCTCACATAACACCAACGATGCCCCTCCCTCCCCCTACTCACATAAGCCTTCATTATGTGTGTCTCTTTTCTCCCTCCCTCTAAACACATGGTTGGCGCTGGCACATCAATTGTAACATAGTCTTCTTCAGCAAAGGAGCGCACATCACCAACAGCGAGTGGATCGCGTTTTATAGCTTTTATAGGGCGCCAAACAGAGTAGATCGCCCAGCGGGGGGCATCAGGGGAGGTGGAGTAGTGGGTGTCGAGGGGGAGGTTGGCAGCAAGAAGACGATCTTCAGCGGCAATAATAGGGGCGCAAGCGGCAGTAACAATAGGGTGGAAAAGCCGGATGTGGGTGCGGGCACCAACAGGGGCGAAATCAAGGTGGACTTTGGGGGCGGGGGGTATGCCGCCAAAGATGGGTGAGAAACCAACGATTTGAGGGAAGTCGAGCTTAGGTAATGCGGTGCCTTGTTGCGGGGGCGAGATTGGGGTTTGGGTTTTCTTGATGGCTTCGGTTTGTGCTTCCTTGGTTGAATTATTTTGGCCATGGTCAGTGTTGGCGGAGAGAGCGTCCTGTCCGCTCTTGGCGGAGCTGCGCAAAAGGAGAGTTGTAGTTAATATTGTTTTTGCGCCTGTTATCTGTTTTAACATTTCTTCGATTTCAGCGACATAGATCTTTTGAAGAAGTTCTGGATTATGCCAGCTTGCGTAAGTGTATGGGGCCGAATGCATAATGGAGGGGTGTTTAACGGCTGTGAACCCATGGGTTAAGAGTTGTGCGGTACCCTCTTTGGCGGTGGAAAGCTGATCAACGGTTGGAAGAGGGCGCATATCGTGTAATGGCATAATGCGCTCATCACTAAAATCGGATATAGCAGGCAATCCGAAACACTGTGAAATTGGCCCAGGGGTGTGGCCGGCAGACACATATCGTAGCTTGCCATAGGTTGTGGAAGTAGTTGACAGTGGATCTGTAGAAGTGGTAGAGGACATCGTGAATACTACTTTCTTGCAGTATGGTTTTAATGACAAGTTAAACACACTGATTGATGATAACACGATAGAAGGTAGCAATCGGAAAATAAATAGAAAGAAACTCTGTATGCGAGATAAAAGCAGAAACACGTGTATAAATAGTCCCAGTTAAAAGGTTCAAGCTTATCTATTGATCAAGCAGTAGCCAAAGCAGGGAAATGTTCAACGATTTTCGGTAGTATTGAAGATCAACAAGTGCTGTGTGATCTTTGTCATGCAGCCGAAGTACTCGGTGATGAAGTGTAGATCTGATAATTGACTAAAGGTGTGTATTCTACAGCAGGTAGGTACCTAGGTTTTGTGCCGCAATTGGCGCTAGCCCCAACCAGGCTAGCGGGCAGTGTAATGGCACTGCAACAACTATGATCCTAATTAGGAACTATGTTCCTAATTGGACGACTACTCCCCCTACTCCTACTGCAGCTCCTACTGCAGCTCCTATTGCTTCAACACTTATTCAGCTCACTTCATTGAATACAGCGCACCTTCATCTCCCTTCGGCGATCCGTTGAGGCTACAATGCATTGCGAGTCCGAGTCCAAGTTCCTTGCTGAGGCAGCGTCAGTTGCTCGGTCTCAAGGGTTGTGAAAACACGCCAAGCTGGGACAACAATTGACGGGCCTGTTAGAAACATTGAAAGTCAGCTGTCATTACTCATCCACGTCCTCAAATAGCTTGCGGCAGAAGTCCAGGGGGGCGAATTTAGTTCATAGGCTCAAAAGCTTTTGCAAGTCGCTGTCAATGAGTGTGTCAGAATGGAAGTAAGCAGGCACATTCTTCATCTGAAAGATTAGGACGTTGCGCTTGAGCTCAGGAATATCTTTCGTATTGATGTTCTTATCGTTTGCATGATGATCTACTGTTTCTTTAGTACTCATTTCCATCAATATTTCTCAATGAATTTCTCAGAAAATTCTTTCAGAGGAATAAGTAGGCTATTTTGTATGTTGTAGCTCAGTGGAAATGATCTCTCCGGTATGTGAAAACCATCCAATCAACCAGATATTTTGCACGGCATAGTAGCCTCAACAAAAGAATTCCAAGAGGTGGCAGAATTCGAACGGCAGGACTTAGAACATTTGAAAGAATTTCTTGAGAGCAACGGCTGTATCCGTAGATGGATCGTTATCAGCTTCGGTATTCATAACGGCATTCAAGAGCTGATCTCTGATAACGTGAATCTACTTTCTCACTTAAGCCTTCATTCTTCGTTTGTTCTAAGCTTCTTGTGTACCTCAAAGATGCATCGACTTTCTACGTTAGCTTACTTGACATGGTCTATTGATTTCCGCGTTTTTTCTTACAATCAATTTTCTTACGACTACATTGTTTTTTATCGTCAAGTTCTTAGATTACTAGTTACATTTCTTATTAAGCGATCTAACGAGGAATTTTCTCTTATAAAGCCCGTTTATAATGGCCAAATTATCTTCACACGAGGTTCAATTTCAGCTAAACTACAAGAACGACAACAGAGATGTTGATGTCATTACGTCGACAGTCAATATTCTGGCTGTAGCATATTTTGCTGTGAAATTTCGTTCTGTTTATGAAAATCAACTCCTACGCAAGTGAAGTATGATAAGTGGGTAATGATGGTGGATCTAGTATGCTTATCTTCCCTTTGAACTACTCGTTGGCTCTGGGACCTTCTAATGCTACTTAGTTCTTCAATTCGTGTTTCTTCGCAGGATGCCTTGTGTGTAAGTCAAATGTCTCCACTACGAAAGCACTCAGTGGGTCTCCGATCGCTGGCGAAGTTGATGGATGTCTCCATGGGCCTTGAGAAGCATGCCATTTCGATGATGAAACCAGTCTCGTTCGCCTAGGCCGTCCTGAAAACGGAGGATGTGTACATGCCAGTATCTACAACCACCAAAATCTCCATCCTATTCCTGTACCGCCGCTTGTTTTCCACCAAACAATTTTAAGGCGATTCTATGGTGTGTCGTCGCATTCCTAATCACTTTTGCGCTGGTTCAGATGCTTAGCGTTATCATCCAAGTTACAGGGTGGCCGCTCTTTGAGATCTAAAGTCTTATCCAGACGCATGCTGCGACAATCATACTCCGTTGGCCATGTCTATCCTATGGCGTTCATATGCCAGTAAGACGCGTAGGAGACAACTCGTTGATATATTCGAACTCGACGGCCTATGAGTGCAATCAATAAACAGACACAAATTTCCTCGCTATACTTTAGAATATTATTTAGTGTCTGCGTTTTTAGTGTCTGTAAAGCCTGATATGTGACTTAGATCTCACTGACGAATCTAATTTGTAAACTCTCTATTATTGTCTGCGATCGCCGTTTCGTATGTACACAAGCGATTAATACAAATATTTATATATTCATTGATGGGTCTCCTCAGCACCGCCTTGCTGCCACCAGGCCTTGCCGCCGTCAAGGGAAGCAAGGGCTTAACAGCTGCTCAGCGGCGTCGAGAACTCCCGTTATCTAAAGATCGAGCTATGAAGTGAGTGGATGAGAAAAAGAGCTCGTCCGCTCGAAATCGAGAAGATGATGAACAGCAAGCGTAGGGAGAGCAGGCCTAATTTATGCCTTTGGGCGGGCGCGTTCCCCAGGGGGCTTTGTCAAGTAGGCAATCTCCACGATCAGTCAATAGCGCCCCGTCAAGCGGTATGATATATCTGTGCACTATCTGCCTGCTCTAGGTGTCCGTGTCGATAATCATCGAGACTATGATCCAACAAGGAAATCACGCTCATCCCTATATTGCAGCTATCTAATGAACGTTCGCGGAATCGAGACTGTATAGGAACAGGAACGCATCAGACATGCCTGAGCATTCCGTCTAGATCTCGTAAGGCGGTATGTGATAGAGAGCTGCCGACACTGTCATCTTTTCCACCAACCCTTGATTTGGGAACGACCAGTCAGCAGAGGACATTGCAAACTTCGGATCAGAATCAAAAGTCGTAAGATCGACAGTATTCCCGACGCTAAATGGATCTTCTAGTTCGTGGGATTTTGCATGAATAGGCTCGTGGTACAGTTCTGATGGACTGAAAAAAAGCCGGTCTTCCATCTCAGGATCCAGAGTGTTTCCGTCTTGCGTGGTTTGAGCGTCGTTGGAAGAAAGTGGTGGAACGTCGTCGTGCGATTTGCAACTTGCTTCTAAGTGCAAGTTTGCATCACGTTGAAGCTCTGCCAGCTTTGACATACGGACAGCATGCCTTTGTTCCTCTTCTTGGATCTGCTGTTGTAGATCATACACCTCACACTTGGTGTTTTCAAATGAAATTTGCCTATAATTGATAGTCTCTAATGTACTTGGTCTTTCGACAATTACATTGTCGCCTGGCGGAGTGGTGTAGCTTGTAAGGATTTCAGCCAGAGTACGCGTTTTATCCGTGATATTGAGGTGCGAGTCCTCTTCCGTTGATTGGAGGGTTAGGCAAAAGACAGCTAGCTCAGTGGGGAAAATATTCGATCCAGTGGAGAAGGCTTTTGAATCGAAGCTATTACCAAGGAATTTGATCTGTGCCAGTGCCGAAAGCGCTCCTGAGTTGGAATGTTCAAGTATAGGCTGTGGATCATTTAGCAACCTGATTGTTCAAAGACCAAGCATGCCAAACAGAGCACAAATATAGTAAAAGTAAAGTCCTCGAGTAGAGACTAGTAGATAGCCAGAGGTGTCGGGAAGGATATAAGTAACACTACCTACCATGTATACCGATCGTCCCACATCATAGCCAAAACACTTAATGCTCTCATAAATGAGGCCCAAATTGAAGGCAAGGATTGACACTTGTCTTTTAAATTGCTTTTTATCCCGTGGATCATGCAAAAATGTCTTCAATTCGTCGAAAATTTGAGTGAACAGATCGCACAATTTGTGGGAAAGTTGACGTTGGAACTCGAGGATGATGTATGGTCCTGCAGGATCTTCCCACAATTTTGAACTTAGTATGCACGTTTGGGACTTACGCAAGGGCATTAAGGAAGCAATGAAACTGCAACAACTAGACTTGAATTTGTCAGCAAATCACGAACAAAGGATATTCAACGTCTGAATACCTCAAAGGATGCTAGACTATCCGATCTCACGCAACTATTGTCCCATTTGTAACTCTCAGTAAAAGGTAGGATTCCACGAAGCAAGTTTTCGAGCCGTGTATTTGTGCCGACGGAACTATCATCGCGCAAACATCGCAGATCAAGCTCATATATCTCGTGGCTTGATGGGTCCTTCGCGAGCGGGCAGGACTTGAGCGTGACATCTTCAGCATCTGACGTTATCTCTACACCATTGGAACATATATGAAATACAGAGTCGACTAAGCTGACGTGCAGATGAAAAATGGGTCCCCTTTGCAGAGCGTTCTCGAGAGGACCGTGCAGTATAGCCATATTTGTCATTGCCGAGTTGCGCCAAGATTCTTGAAGAAGCCGTTAGTTTCTTCTTTAGCTATTCTCACACCCAGACAGCGACACACGGGCAGAACTCATCGATGGCTCCATTATCGGTCCTCTGCAATAGATCGGCTTGCCAGCGCAATGCGTGCAGCAAAGCTGCTCCTCCTCAATGACGCACTGACCGCGGACTGATCAGTCACGTTCCTCTCCTCAACAACTTGATATAGTCACCTTTCTTTTGTTATAGCACGAGATACAGCTTCTTTTATTTTTATCCTTCTCTTGTTTTCTTGAATAAGGATCATAATGGTTAAAGGACTTCGCCGCCGCAAGGCTTGAGACGCCTCGCACGGATCGTCGAGATTTTTGGTTGACGGTCATATGAAGAGTTTCATTCGTTGCCGAAGATGAAGATGTAGTCTCAATTGGATGTGACAGTTCCTTGGTAAGCGTTGAAAAGTTAGCGAGATTCTCTCTTATGATCCAGTTCGCTAGGTAATAGTAATAGCTTACCATGAATGTCTTACAATCGTCATCTGCTATGGTATTCCTGTCAGCTATAGATAGATAAGAAAGGCTGTGAAAGCGAGATCCATTACTGGTGTCTATTAGCTCACAATTCGAGTCTATCTTGATATCCTGCGCCCAAGAGTTAGAGCGGAAGCAAGCTGTACACAGCTCGTCGTAGCATATAGGCACTGATTTCCAGCAGTCAAGGTTCTCGCAATATCTGAACATGGTCATAATGGCGCCGGTAAAGGATCTGTGACTGGCCGAAAACAGAATTAAGAATCCCAGGGCTTGTACAAGAGATGAAGTCGCAGTAACAATGTTGAGAGTTAAGACGATCAGATTGAAGACAGAGGGCGGTAGGATTGCAGAAGAGGACTGATGTAAAATTCGGCATTTACATGAACGTTTTATGCAAATTGAACCTTGAATGCTTTGAATGAATCCTAGCAAACGAGATGCGATGATTTACTTTCGAGGAAGCAGAAGATTGAATCTCATAAGCCTTTCGACGTGCAAAATGTAATCTGCAGCTATTATGCGTTATGATGTAATTCAGAACACGTACACGGTAGATCTATGTCTTGATGGACGAATGAAGGCGAAGCGCAGCCTCACTTTGTTGTTTAACCCTCTAGCCCTGCAGGTTGTGGGAGAGGAATTCCAACTCAAGGAGGCTAGGCCCTTTTGGAACGCAACTCAAAACAGTAACTTCCATTCTCAGCCTTGCTGACCATGATCTCATCTTATCATGTCCCACTTGGGCTTTGATGATCCCCATCAACGGAAGAGTATACAGTAAGGTACGCATCAAAAGGACTGTTATTGCACGTGATGCTCAGGGCCTGTCCTAATCGGGTTAGTCAGGGGTATCTGTTGGCTTAAGGTAGTTAGCTGAACCTTCACCTCCATAGAATCTACACACTTACACCTATCGCTGCTTCAACAGGTCATGATCCCGGTATCTATACGATACATCTAGAATTGATTTATTGCATCAGGAGCTTCAATATCATCGTGTCTGTGTTCGTTTAGGCTACGATACAGTCACACAGTCAACGTCGTCGTCGTGATGAGCAAAGAATCAGAGTTTTCACCTTCTTCCTACCTTCGTAGCTTTCTATTGTAGTTCCACCATGTACATATACATGCACATATGCTTCTTCTAACCCTCATACCTCAATAGATAAGAGCAATGATAATGGTCACGCAACAAAGCTTTGCTTAGACTGCATATTACGATGCCGTACAGTCTGCAAAGCGATAGATTATTCTCTCATATTAGTTCAAAGGGTCGTAATCCTTTATCAGTATATCCCATTAGTAAGAAATTGATTGGAGTAGACACTACTAGCAACTTATGGAAGCCTGCAAATAAGACATGAAAGGATACAAAGAAAGTCAGGTGCGGTGACACACAAGGGGCATGTAATGCAGACAGTCGGGAGTGGGGTATGAATATCAAAAAGGAGTATGGAGGCCGAGGGGACTTGAAGGGTGAGAGTGATATGAGTAAGGGGGATATAGAGTTATGAATGGCTATCACCTTTCGCTGCGCTGTTCTTGACCCTTATCCTTGCTAAATTCTCACCCCCTACCTCTCCACCCCAATTTATTCAGGATCTCCCTCTTCCTAACTTACTTGTTTACGTTCTAAATCTTCTCTATTTAATGTTTGGTGTTCTAATTCTCGGTCTTCTATTTCCACCCCTATCTCCACCCCTTTAACTCCGGCTGCTCCTAATTTTACCCCCCCACTCCAGTTTTCACTCTCCACTACCCAAGTGTCATGTCCACACAGTCACAATCCCACGGCGAAACACCATAGACCGTTCTTCGAATCACCATGTCGATCCCTACATCGACCCTCAATATCAATTCCACATTGTCCCTACATGAGTTCCCACGGCACATCCTCGCTTGAAGCCATCTGTAGCAGTGTGAGAGATGATACAGTGTAGAAGGTTGCAAAGCGAAGCATAGAGTGATAGGAGAAAGAGCACAGAGAAGGGAGGGATGGAATGGGCCTAAAGATAGAAAGGTACTCATTTAGTATAATCTCAAGTTTGCGTCACTTAGGAACGACTTGTTTCTTCGGCGAGATCTGCGGCATAGCATTACTTGATGTATGGCAATAACTATAACTAAGATATCAGATTCGATGATGATGGTGGGTTTCCGACACTTCAAGATCAAAAACTCAAAAATTGGATTCAAATTCAACCAAAAGATAGTAAGGATTTAGGAAAGTCCTAAAAAATCAAGCTTATGATATAAATGGCAAAAAATTGCCAAGAAGAGATGTCAAAAACAATTCAAACCCGGAGCAAAACAGTTCGAACCTGGGTAGTCGCCATACCGGAGGTTCTAATCTGTATTGGTGCAGTCGCCGCAGTCATCAAATCCATTGCTCTAACTCTGATATGCGCCAGGGTATTGAAGCTTGACCACTGCACCATCTATTGGTTAGCTTAAAAGGATGTTTATACTGGAAAATATAAACACTAAAAAACTAATAACACCATACACCTAGTACATACAACGCTCAAAACGCACGACTGGGACAATGACCTTGTTTCTAGATAGCATGGAAGCGATACATAAAGCTCATTCGGACCATTATTATGATACTTGCCATCGCTCGCAGTATCTCAATGCCATGGGCGATAGCGTTGTCAGGTGACCTACCATAAACGGCCAACACGGATTTCGATGTCTGGAACGATAAGTATTCTTAACACCCGACCCTTCATTAGTCTTACTCTTCGAATATCATAATCGCTCCAACATAAAACGTTGGCTCTAAAACATGAACAGCTTTGACTACGTTGCCGCTTGATCTGAACAACAAAATTAGGGTTAAAAGCTATAGCTTGTCGTCTCAACATGAACATTCCTTACACTTTCCCGAGTATTTTAGTAACATGAGAGCGAAAGAGCGCCACATCCTGGATTCTTTTCGTCTCGGAGCCTCGGATCACTCGGATTGATAGACATGACGTTGCTCACTGTGATGAAGGTGCGTCCCATGCCTTCTATGCTGAGTAGGTCAGCTGTCATGTTCCCAGGACCAAGGCGACATTTGAAGGGTCAACAGAAGCAACACTCAACCTTGATTGTGCCGTGACTTCGAAAAGCCCAAGTATTTAGGTGCACATGATGGGCCTGGCTGAGTGCCTTCCCTTTGTGGATGATGGCTGATTCTTAAGGAAGGGACGTGAATGTGATGATATATACATCTCCTTTGTGGGTATTGCAGTGCTACAAAGAACATGGTGCAATGAAGATTGGAAATTGGCGTGCTGGAAGAAAATGCTATATATTTCGAGTGGTACTCGATCCGGTTTACCGGAAGGCTGGAAGTAGCATACACAAGCGTTTCTTTATCATTGGCGGAGATGAATTTCCGGAGAGGGTGGAATTCAGAACACAAGACATCATCCAGGTACCACCTAGAACATATCATCCTTATCGAAACCGTTTCCGATACTACAGTACGGTATTGTAACAGTATAGATACGCACCTTGGCATTAGGGCTTGTGGTCACACTCAAAGAGGAGGGGCAAGGCCCAGAGAAATAAAAGGTAGGAGTACAAGCAAGGGATGGTATTCCTTGTTGGGCTAGGAAGCGCTTGAGCCCCTTTGTCGTATGAAGCCACCATAAGTGCCTTTGAAGTAGTACGCAAGATCAGAAGCAAACATTGCAGAGCGGATACGCCTCCGCCCCAGTCGTGCATGTCGCCTTACCATGCGGAGTACATACAACTGAAGCCACATTAGAAGCTCATGTGAACTGCAGCTGTGTCACTCCTCAATAACAACGGGGAGGGTGGGTTGCACAAACTTTATAGACCCTTGATGTTCATCTGCTTGATCCTGCAAGTTATCTAACCTTATGTTGACAACAGCGGAGTTGTTCGGCCTTTATAGCGTTGTCGTACAAGCAGGGGATAGTTCGGTGACAGGGGCGCGTATTTCCCTATTACTGGACAAGGTGGAGGGTGTCCAGCCACCTCTCCGATGCGTTTCCAGAGCTAATGGCGTATGGCTAAGTTTATAAAAGCGCTGTCATACAGGGTTTGACATAAATTCTAGAACATGAAGAATATTTCCCCGGAAAACCTCGATCGTGGCGTTTTAGGTTGATGATGAAGGTTGCATAATCTGTGGTTGGAAGTATTAGGTTCTCGGATATGACTTGCATACGACTGTGACATGTTGGGTTTCACAGGAGGTTTGGTTGCTGGTACGATGTAGAACTTGGTGGTACGTGACGCTTTCGAGGCTGTATTGTTTGTACGACTGTGACTGGTTAAATGGCTTTTTGTAGGTTTTGCCTGTAATCAGGAAAGCACAGGTGATACGACAATATGCTATGCGATAAGCCGAGCCGAAAAAAGAACGTTTTGTTAGCGTAACGAAGTGAGATATCCCTATGCCTACCATAAGAAACATTCAAGCCACCTGACTAACTATCAAACTCATCAAGAAATCACGCAAATAGGCCACATGGCCAATAGGGAACAAGGGGGCAGGAAGGAACGTTTCGGGTTAGATATTCAGATATCAAGGCCTGACTATGAACCATAAATTATACACCTGTATCCAGAAACATATATCAGGAAGCACAGGCATGTGAGCAGTCTGACTAATGCGACAAGAAGGGGCCACGCAACAACGCACAACACATTCAAAAAGACGAAAGATCCATTGCCTGCTATGAATGAAGGTGTTGAGTTTACGAACCGGCCAAAATGTGAACACACTTTGGAACAATCCTATTCAGGTATGTATAGCATATTTCAACAGAAGGAACATATATCCGCCTACCTCTCCAACGCCACACATAATGCACGTAGTTTAAACATGTGACTATGTAGCCATGTCTGCTCAGCACACGAGTATAGGACATGATGGGTCTGATAAATCCTCTATAGTTGCTCTTTGTTGTTGAAAATTTGGATAGGAGTGCGGCTCTGCGGGTAAATATATTCAGCCCTATGGTGCGGAGATTACCACCTCAATTCAATTAGTCTCTACCAACACCCAGCTTTCCGCCACTGTCTCCAGCATGCACATTTCTCAATGGAACAATGATTATGGTCTAATGGATTCAACCGTCATACTAAAACAACTGTGATAGGGTAGCGAATTAGAGGAGGCGGTGGCGGTGAAAGGTGGGTATAGGTCAAGTTCGGCGAGATTCTTCTGGGTTGTGAGGAAGGTAATTGATTAATGTTCTGTGTTACTCCTCGCTTGTGAATACATGGTGTATATAGCTGACCCAACGCCTGAAAACCGACTGATCTACTCCAACTTCGTCGCCCTCATCACAATTCCGTCCCTCGGCCTAAGCACCAACCGCCACATCTTTTGACTTTCTGGATCTACACTCTCCTCGTCCCTTTCAAAGCTAAACATACTCACCAAACAGACTAATAACCATTTCATCTCCGTCTCGGCGAATTTCCTCCCAATACATCCTCTGGGACCCTGTAGAAACGTCATAAACGCATTGGCTGACCATTTGTCTCCCAAGTCATTCCAGCGGTCAGGGTCGAAGACGTCGGCGTTGTCACCCCAGAAAGCTGGAAGGCGGTGGATAGCGTTGGCATGGACATATACCGTGGTGCCGGCAGGGACGAGATAGCCGCCTAGGGTGTCATCGGCAAGAGACTGGCGGACGGTCATGGGAATAGGTGGAATGTAGCGCAGTGACTCGCGGCAGATGTTGTCAAGGTAGGGGAGGTGGTCTGGATCCATGGTTGCCAGGATGGCAGGATCATGGCGAGTGGCTGGGGAGAAGAGAGCGGGCATGTGCTGTTTAACCTCGTCGCGGAGCTTTTGCTGGATTTCTGGGTGCGTGGAGAGGAGGTGGAGGGTCCAGGCGACGCCGGTGGCGGTGGTGTCGTGGCCGGCGCCGAGAAAGGTCATAACCTGGTCACGCATGGTTTCAAAGCTGAGTTTATCGCCTGACGCGGACGTGGTCTTCATGTTATCGCGGACAATGAGGGCGATAATGTCTTTGTCCTTTGAGTGTGTGACTGTTTGTTTCTCCTTGATGATTTCGGTCGCTTTACTAAGGATGATGTTGCGGGAGGCTAGCATGTCGCGGTTCATCTTTGCCGGGAGGTATTTGGTGAGTGGGATGAAGGCGGCAAGGCCGTGCAAGACTCGCGAGCTTATGTCAAAAGCAAAGACTAGCCGGTAGGCCTCTCGGATGGGTGTTTCGGGATGTTCGAGGGAGTCCAGGTCTGTTCCAAAGCCAGCTTCCCCGATGATATCGAGTGTGGTGCGGTTCAGCCATTCCAAAACCTCAAAAGACTTGACATTGACGTTTTCACGAGTCATGGCCTTTTCCCACAAATTGGAAAGCAAAAGCGCCTTGCGTTGGAAGACTGGTGCAAGCGCTCGGATAGATTGGATTGAAAAGCCAGGCGTGAGTGCTTTCCTTTGTCGTACATGGGCATCTCCTTCTGCGAGCAAGACACCCTCGCCAAGAATCCTGACCATCCATTGCTTGGCTCTGTCCGGTTTGGGGTAGTTGTATGGGTTCTTGACCGTCATTTGCTTGAGAGCCTCGTCGTCGGCAATTGACAGCCTTTCTGCGCCGAACGGGAAGAAATATCGAATAATCGGGCCATGCTTCTTGTGCCAGTCGCGTTGAGGAACACCGATTTCCTGGGTGATGATAGTGCTGAACTGACCCCAGAGTGGGAATCCCGGGATCGTGGGAACCTTGCGGAGCTCGGAGACGTAGAATGGGAAGATGTAAGAGACCCAGACGAGCCAGATCGAAAAAGCGATGCCAGCGGAACAAGCAAGCGCAACCGCGGGAGCGATATCAGTGACTCTGGAAACAAGCAATGCAGCGACTGAAGAGGTGAGCAGAAGCGGCACCAACGCCAGTTGGATAACCATGACGAGCAAGATCTTCTTGAACTGTGGTATTGGAAGGAATTTAGATTGATGGTGATGAGAAGACGAGCGGATACCACCGATATAAACCAAAACCCTTGCTCAGAAACCCCAAGATACCGAATATCACTACTTTACATCTGTTTCGAACCACGAAAAAAAACCATATCAAAAATACCTTAGGCTATCTCCCAAGTACCAGCGATTAAGCCACCACGCATCGTTACGTCCGGAGTCAGCACCGAATAAAGCCCCCAACGTAAATACCTGAGATCCCTAACTTCGCCTGCTACGTCGGTGGCTAAGATTGCACACGTGCAAGAAAGTGTCAAACCTTCATCGCTTGCTCGGATTATCAAAAACAAACGATAAGGCCCGAAACATGCAGGCGGGTAATATTCCCTCACAACGCGCAGATGTGCCGGCATGTACGAGGTGGGCCTTCGGTACGTTTACTCGAAAAAGACAGCTTCTCATGGCTTCATGCAACAGCTGGTTTAGAACAATTGTCCGACATGCTTTGCGCTTATGTATCTATGCATAAATGCTGTTGCTGATCAGGGACAATCGGTTGGTTCTGCTAATGGGGCTGTCGTTTATACTCTAACATCTTGATATCGAAGAAGGCCCGATATTAACAATAGAGTACGCAGCAGTGGCCAGCCATCGGAACAAGCCCTCAAGCAAGTTCCAAGCCACCACGCTCATTCCTTCATCTGAATCTCCTTTACACGGATTTCTCGGCCTCTAGGCCAATTCTGCCTAATCTGGTCGAGTACGTGCTGATCGTCATCATGCTTCTCAAATTTCAGATAAGTGGTACTAATAGGCGGCGAGTAGGGAAGTGCCGGGTGTGCCCACTCTACCTTCTTTGATAAACCAACAGGTATCTCGTGTCAAGAACGTCATGCGCTGTTTCCTGGTCCAACAAAATATCCTCATATCTCCACACACACACATCTTGGGGATCGAGGCCGAATATGAAGTGCGGTAAGTTAGGCTTATTTCGGATGTAACAATGGATGGATGCCTTCGGGCAGCCTAAGCAAGACATCTGGGCATACACGGGAGCCAGAGGCTGTGGCTGACGGGGTGGATTTGTGTAACACCCGGCCCCTGCGAATCCGTTGGTTGTTACGAGCCACCAACAAGAGTCACACCAGCCACCAAAATCAAGAAAGAACGTTTCACCAATAAGATACTCTAAGCAAAGTCATGACTCCTACACTAAGATGTAGCTATGAAGATAATACGTTGGTAGGTAACTATGATTTGCATGGTTGCGGTTGTGGGTATAGCCCACGTAGTATAGGAGGTCTCCCAATCACAGATTCCCTCATCAGGAATCTTTGAGGAGATTTGAGATTCAAGTGCGTAAAGTAACATTAGCAGTAAACAATTCTTTCCATCCACCTTTCACCATAACCCATGATACCA